>Ga0209646_1000052_pt1 | contig 286370 bp, 236 predicted proteins | sample AraplaL_Col_mTSA_FD_184259 | JGI IMG/M metagenome (GOLD analysis project Ga0209646, IMG submission 184259) | Arabidopsis root microbial communities from the University of North Carolina, USA - plate scrape CL_Col_mTSA (SPAdes) (version 2) | ecosystem: Host-associated > Plants > Roots >...
GAGGTCGACCACTTGCGTCCTGGCGCCGCGATGGCGCATGGCGGCTTCGGCATCGCCGACGGCGAGGAACTTGCCGTCCTTGATCGCCACGGCGGAAGCCAGCGGTTGTTCTTTGTCGATGGTGTGGAATTTTCCGTTCAGCAGAATCAGGTCGGCGCTCATGTTCACTCCTGGGGTGTTCGTTATGTTTTGTCCGGGGATTTCTACAGCTGCGGGATCCCGCCCGTTATCGAGGCAGGATCCCGCTTGGGATTAATGGCCTTCGGATGCGTTGAACATGGTCTTGGCGTAGATCAAACCAAGGCCGTATGCGCCGCCGTTGGCGATGGCTGTTGCGACGGTTTCATTGTAAGTCTCGGTGCGCGCCCAGTCGCGTTGCAGTTCGAGCAGGTATTGCAGCGATGTCATCGGACGTGCGCCCAGCTGAATCATGCGTTCGATGGCGCGTTGGTGCGCTTCATTCGAGACGTCGCCGCTGGCGTCGGTGATCACATACACGTCAAAGCCCTGATCCAGTGCCGACAGTGCCGGGCCGACGATGCACACCGAAGTCCACAGGCCGGCCAGGACGATCTTGTCCTTGCCGATGGCGTTGACGCGGTCGGCGATGCGCGGGTCTTCCCAGGTGTTCATGCTGGTGCGGTCGATCACTTCTTCGTTCGGGAACACCGATTTGATTTCATCGAACATCGGGCCGGAGAAGGATTTTTCGGCGACGGTTGTCAAAATTGTCGATACCTTGAATTCCTTGGCGGCCTTGGCGACCAGGGCGACATTGTTGCGCAGGGTGACGGCATCGATCGAATGAGTCGCAAACGACATTTGCGATTGATGGTCGATCATGATCAGGGTGTGGTTGCTTGGGTTCAACAGTGTCTTGCCTGGTTGTGCTTTTGCGATTGCCATGATGTTCTCCTAAGGTATGGTCGATTAATTCGATAAGGGTGAGTGCTTCGTTTGGTGCCCGTCTTTCTCTGTGTCGTTCACCATGGAGCGAAGTATGGGCGAACAAGGAATGAAAGAAAAACGGAAAGATTGAGGATCAATTATCGAAATATTCGAAAATTGATTTCATGACGCTCAGCATGGGGATATTTGCTTTCGAAGCAATAAAGTTTTGCCTTCCACCCTATTTTTGCAACAGCGCTTTGGCCGCATACTTTCTTCCATGCAGGGACCTACCCAAACCTATCCCTGCCTCCGCCATTGCGCCGGCCCCTGCCGGCCCTCATCTCTACAAAGGAAAACCATGAACAACATTCCCGCTTTCGGCCTCGGCACCTTTCGCCTGAAAGACCGGCAAGTCATCGACTCGGTCACCAACGGTCTTGATCTCGGTTACCGCCACATCGACACCGCCCAGATCTACGGCAATGAAGCCGAGGTCGGCAAGGCTATCGCTGCCGCCAAGGTGGCGCGCAAGGATCTGTTCGTCACCACCAAGATCTGGACCGAGAATCTGACCAAGGACAAGCTCATCCCCAGCCTGAAGGAAAGCCTGGCCAACCTGCAGATGGACCAGGTCGACCTGACGCTGATCCACTGGCCGGCGCCGAACGACAGCATCGCCGTCGCGGCCTGCATGGAAGCGCTGGCCGAAGCCAAGGCGCAAGGCCTGAGCAAGCTGATCGGCGTGTCGAACTTCACCATCGCGCACCTGAAGCAAGCCATCGACGCCGTCGGCGCGCAAGAGATCGCGACACAGCAGATCGAAATCCATCCCTTCCTGCAAAACCGCAAGGTGGTGGAATTCACCCGCAGCCAGGGCATTCACCTGACGGCGTACATGCCGCTGGCGTACGGCAAGGTCATGACCGATCCGACCATCGTCGAAATCGCCAGGGCGCATCAGGCCAATCCGGCGCAAGTCGCGTTGGCGTGGTCGCTGCAGCAAGGTTTTACGGTCATTCCGTCGTCGACCAAGCGAGCCAATCTGGAAAGCAACCTGGCGGCGAGGGATATCCGGCTGACGGATGCCGAGATGGATGCCGTCTCCCGACTCGATCGCAACGACCGTCTCGCCAATCCCGACTTTGCGCCGCAATGGGATTGAGCTGAAATTCGGCCGCCCTGGGTTCCCTCCTTGGAGTAGCGGGAGAGGTACACACAAAACCCCGCCTGCATGGCTGATGCAGACGGGGTTTTGTCCTTCCTGCAACCTTGCTTTTGTCCCGCCTTTGTCCCCCGGCAAATACCGTGTGTTGTATTTTTATTTAAATTGCTTGCAATTTAATTTTTAACAATTTAATATCCAACCCATGCACTCACCGAACGAACCGGTCGCCAGCAATAGCGCGGCCGCTACGAAGAGGACGGCGCATGCAACACGTATTTAAGATACAGAAGCCCTAAATATATTGCACACAATTTAATTGCTTGATACCCCCCCCTACGAAAGGAAACATCATGAAATCGCTCAAACAAGTCCTCACCCTCAGCACCGTTGCACTGGCTGCAGCCGCCGCCATGCAGAGCGCGACTGCCGCTTCGGTGGAACCGCAAACCCAGGGCTTCCTTGACGTGCTGTCCGCCGCCGGCGGTCCTCCGATCTACACGCTGACACCGGACCAAGCACGCAATCTGCTGGCCGGCGCGCAATCGGGCAAGGTCGCCAAGCCCGCCGCCGATATCGAAGACCGCGTGATCCCGGTCGGTCCGACCGGCAGCACCCGCATCCGCATCCTGCGCCCGCTAGGCAACAAGGAAACGCTGCCGGTGGTGATGTACTTCCACGGCGCCGGCTGGGTGATGGGCGACGTCAATACGCATGACCGCCTGGTGCGCCAGATCGTCGACGGCGCCAAGGTCGCCGTGGTGTTTGTCGATTACGACCGCTCGCCGGAAGCGCGTTATCCGATCGCGATTGAGCAGGATTACGCTGCGACCAAATACGTCGCCGAACATGCCGCAGAATTCAACGTCGATGCGAGCCGCCTGGCGATTGCCGGCGACAGTGTGGGCGGCAACATGACGGCCGTGGTGAGCCTGCTGGCGAAAGAGCGCAAGGGTCCGGCGATCAAGTATCAGGTGCTGTTCTATCCGGTGACCGACACCAATTTTGAAAACGGTTCGTACAACCAGTTCGCCAACGGCCCATGGCTGACCAAGGAGGCGATGAAATGGTTCTGGAACGCCTACCTGCCGGCCGGCGCCAACCGCAAGGATCCGCATATCGCACCGCTGAACGCGACACTGGAACAGCTGAAGGATCTGCCGCCGGCACTGGTCATCACCGACGAAAACGACGTGCTGCGCGACGAAGGCGAAGCCTACGCCGCCAAGCTGGCCAAGGCCGGCGTGCCGGTGACGCAAGTGCGCTACCTCGGCACCATCCACGACTTCGTGATGCTCAATGCACTGGGCGATACGCCGGCCGCGAAGAGCGCCATCGATCTGGCGACTTCCAGCCTGCGCAAGGCGCTGGCGAAGTAATCGCTGCTCTCAGCTTGAGGCAATAAAAAACCGCCCGCTCCCTTTCAGGACGCGGGCGGTTTTGACTAGATGCGGTGCTTTACGCTGCGACCGCCACCGGCTTGCCATGCTGCTCACCCTTGATGCGCAACACCATGACGGCGCCGATCAGACAGGCCACGCCCATCAGTATCGACGATGCCGTGTAATCGCCAAGGTTGGCGCGCATGAAGCCCGATATCGTGGTGGCAGTGGCAGCGCCCAGTTGGTGACCGGCGACGATCCAGCCGAACACGATGGGCGCCGCCAGGCGGCCGAACACATCGTTGGCCAGACGCACGGTCGGCGGCACGGTGGCGATCCAGTCGAGTCCGTAAAAGATCGCGAACACGGTCAGGCCGAAGTAGTCCAGACCGAATGCATAAGGCAGGAAGATCAGCGCAATGCCGCGCAGGCCGTAATACCAGAACAACAGCACGCGCGGATTGAAGCGATCCGACAGCCAGCCCGACAAGGTGGTGCCGACCAGGTCGAGCATGCCCATCGCCGCCAGGATGCTGGCGCCGCCGACTTCGGAAATGCCGTAGTCGTTGCACATGGCGATGAATTGCGTGCCGATGTAGCCGTTGGTGCTCATGCCGCAGACGAAGAAGCTGAAAAACAGCAGCCAGAAATCGCGCACCTTCATCGCCTGGCGCAACGCATCGAAGGCGATCGCCAGCGGATTGCGCTGCTTCACCTCGGCATCGGCAGGCGCGTCGGCGGCCTGGCCGTAGCGGCGCAGACCGACGTCGGACGGACGCTCCGGCAGGAACAGCACCACCAGCGGCACCGCCACGGCAGCCACGATGGCGACCAGGAAAGCCACCGAACGCCAGCCGTAATGCTCGACCATCGACGCCATCAGCGGCAGGAACACCATCTGGCCGGTCGCCGCGCTGGCGGTGAGCAAACCCATGGCCAGGCCGCGGCGCATTTCAAACCAGCGACTGACAATCGTCGCCCCCAGCGTGTTGGCCGCCACGCCCGTGCCCGAGCCGACCAGCAGGCCCCAGGTCAGGACCATGTGCCACGGCATTTGCATCAGCGTACTCAAAGCGGTGCCGACCGACAGCAGCACCAGCGCGCCCATCACCACGGGACGGATGCCGAAACGCTGCATCGCCGCCGCCGCGAACGGCCCGATCAGGCCGTACAGAGCGATGTTGAAGGAAATCGCCAGCGAGATGGTGGAACGATTCCAGCCGAACTCATGCTCCAGCGGCAGAATCATGACCGACGGCGTGGCGCGGATGCCGGCCGAAGTCAGCAGGACGAGGAAGATGACCGCGACCACGACCCAGGCGTAACTGAACCGGTGCGAGGTGCGCGTGGCGATGGCTTGCGTGATTTTATTCATGACGGTCGATTAAAAAAGAATAAAAAACCATCAATGCGATGGGCGCATTGATGGTGCTCATAACGAATGACTCAATCTGAATCCGGCTCCCGGCCAGATCAGGCTTCCTGCAATCTGTCGTAGGCATTGTCGATCATGTCGGACAGCGCCTCGTGCATGTCTTCACCCAGCAAGCCGTTGATTTCCTGCTGCGCGCCGGCCCAGTTCGGACGCGCGGCATCCAGCTTGATCTTGCCCGCCTCGCTCAAAGCCAAACCGAAGGACCGCTTGTCGACGTGCTCGTCCGGCGGCATATCGACGGTGGCGATCCAGCCGGCCGTCATCAGCGGCTTGATGTTGCGGCTCAGGGTGCTGCGATCCATCCCCATTTCCGCCGCCAGGCGAAGATTGGCGATGGCGCCGTGCTTGCCCACCCGGCTCAGCAGCGAGTACTGGCTGATGGTCAGCCCGTCCGGCAGCAAATGCCGGTCATAAATCGACGTGATGCGGCGGGTAAGCCTGCGCAAGCGGGTGCAGGTGCACTGGTTGAACATGATCAGTTTGCCTTCAAAAACAAATCAATGCATATGCATTGATGTATATGCATAGTAGTGATCGAAATGACGGCTGTCAAGCCGCTTGAATGCGAGTTCAAAAAAATGGCGCCGTAACAACGGCGCCATGGATAGACAAAACGGAGACAGAAATTCAGGCGCTTTTCTTCGCCGCCTTCTTGCGCGGCGCCTTGACGGGCGCCGCCGGCTCGATCGCCTCCGCGTGCCCGGCGGCATTCTCGGCGCCGTCATTGGCTGCAGCGGCACGTTCGCGCGCAAAGTTGATGCGCCGGATCATGCTTTCATTGGCTTGCGGGCCGGGAGCAAAAACAAACTCCGGCGAGCTCAGCGGCTTGCCGCTCTTGCGGTCGACCATGATCGGTTCGGCCACTTCGCCGGAAGTCGAGTCGACCAGCAGCACGCTCGGGCCTTCCGGCGCGAAATGCTTGTTGCCCCAGCTGTTGAGCGCGACCAGAATGGAACGGAAATCGCGTCCCAGGTCGGTCAGCACGTATTCATGGCGCGGCGGCCGTTCGCTGTACTGGCGGCGCTCCAGCAGGCCGGATTCCACCAGCGAGTTGAGGCGACGCGTGAGCATGTTGGGCGCAATGTCCAGGCTCTTCTGAAACTGGTCGAAACGGGTCAGCCCGTGCATCGCATCGCGCAGGATCAGAATGCTCCACCATTCACCCACGCGTTCGAGCGTGCGGGCGACCGGGCATTGCATGTTGCCAAAGCTTTTACGTTCCATGGACAAGTCCCACCAAGCTGACTATCATTCGATTGAACAACTCACTATCATTTTGCAATTAACATTATAGAACAACTCGAGGAAGACCGCCATGTCCACTACGTTGCTATACCTGGAAGACTTTTCCGCAGGGCAGAAATTCAATGTACCTGCGACGGAAACACTCAGCGCCGGCGACATCAAAGCCTTCGCCGCCAGCTACGACCCCCAGCCTTTCCATCTGGATGAAACGGCGGCGGCGCAGAGTTTTTTCGGCGGGCTGGCCGCCAGCGGCTGGCATACGGCAGCGCTCACCATGCGCCTGCTGGTGAAGACGCTGCCGATCAAGGGCGGCGTCATCGGCGCGGGTTTTGAAGAATTCCGCTGGCCGCGCCCTACCCGTCCGGGCGACGTCCTGCGCGTCGAAGTCGAGGTGCTGGAGTTGAAATTCTCGCAGTCGAAACCGCAACAGGGTTTCCTCAAGCATCGCGTCACCACCTTCAATCAGCACGATGAACCGGTGCTGGTCATGACCGGCAACCTGCTGGTGCCGCGTCGCCCGCAGAATTAGTGTGAACAGGCCCTAATTTTCGAAGATGAATTGGGTGGCCTTGTCGGCTGACAACGGCCGGCCATAGAAATAGCCCTGAATCTCGTCACACCCCCAGGCGCGCAGCAACTCGCGCTGGCTGGCGGTTTCGACGCCTTCGGCGATGACCGACAAGCCGAGATGGTGGCCGAGGTTGATGACCGCCTGCACGATTGCCGCGTCTTCGCTGTTGGGACGCAGGTGGCGGATGAAGGACTGGTCGATCTTGAGCTTGTCGATGGAAAAACGCTTGAGATAAGCCAGCGATGAATAACCCGTACCAAAGTCGTCGATCGCCAGCGTCAGGCCGCGCTTGCGCAAGTCTTCCAGCAATTCGATGGTGCGTTCGACGTCGCGCATCACGATGCCTTCGGTGATTTCCAGCTCGATGAAGGAGGGATCGATCTGGCTTTCGCTCAGCGTCTCGGTGACGCGGCGCAGGAAGGATGGATGGTGGAACTGGCGCGGCGAAATATTGACCGCGATGACGAACTTGCGCGGCGTCTCCAGGCTCCAGATCTTGGCCTGGCGGCAAGCTTCCGCCAGCACCCAGTCGCCGATCGGCACAATCAGGCCGGACTCTTCGGCCAGCGGGATGAAGTCGGCCGGCGAAATCAGTTCGCCGTTGCGGCGCCAGCGCACCAGCGCCTCGAAACCGACCAGCCGGTCGTCGGTCAAGCCTTGTTGCGGCTGGAAGTGCAACTCCAGCTCATTGCGTTCGATCGCGTGGCGCAACTGCGCCTCCAACGCCAGACGTTCCTGCGCGCGCGTGTTGAGCGCATTCGAATACTGCACGAAACAATCGCCGCCGGCGTCGCGCGCCGCCTGCAAGGCAGCATCGGCATTCTGCAGCAGGTGCGCCGGCTCGGCGCCGTCGCGCGGATATTCGGCGCCGCCCATGCTCATGCTGGAAAAAATCTCGTGCTGGCCGAACTCGAACGGCTGGCGCATGTATTCCTGCAGGCTCGACAAGGCTTCCTGAAAATTCAGATGGTCGCCCTTGGATTTGTAGAGGATCGCGACATTGGCGCCGTTGAGACGAAACACTTCGCCGCCGTGACGTTCCGCCGCGCGCTTGATGCGGCCCGCCATTTCCTGCATCAGGCGGTCGCCGAACGCATGGCCGAGGCCGCCGACGACGCGTTCGAAACGGTCTATCATGCCCAGCACCACCGTATGCGGCTGATCCTCCATGGTCTTGAGACGACGCTCGAAGGAGCCGCGGTGCGCCAGGCCGGTCAAAGGATCGTGCGCCGCGGCGAAGGCCAGCGCATTCTCCGAGCGGAAGCGCGCCCATACGTGATACAGCATGAACAGCGCCACCAGCAACATCCCCACGCTATAGACGTGCACCAGCCACGAGATGTGGTCGACGCCGCTGTTGGCCATCTCGCCGACGCGATACACCGATCCTTCGACATCCCTCTTGGCCTGGTCGAGCAGGTCGCGAATCATATTGGTCTTGACGTTGAGGTCGCCGAGCAGCGCGCGCGCCTGATCGCGATTGACGGTGGGCGCCAGCAGCAGTTTTTCCAGCGCCGGCCCCATCGCCAGCACCGCGTCATAGTTGCTGACCAGCGCCGACATCTGGGCTGTCTGCCGCAGGTCGCGGCGGATGAAATCGAAATTGGCGCGCATCTGCTCGGCGGCGGCGGCTTCAACATGATCGAAGCGATCGCGGCCGATCGAGGCGACGTAATATTTGTTCAGCGCCAGCTGATAGCGCAGCAAGGCGCTTTCAAAATCCGACAGATGGCGCAAGGTCGGAATGTTTTCCTTCAACAGCGGCGTGGTCGAGGCGCGAATATCGTTGGCCGTGCGCGCCATGGCGAAAAACAGCGCGATGCCGGCGGCAATCACGACCACCAGCAAACCGTAGATAGCCCAGCGATAACGTCGGCTGACTACTTGCATAAAAAGAACCCCAGCGAAGAGACCCACCCCCGGAAGCAGCATCGCAACCGACAGAAGACGAGCATAAACGATATCTGCCTAGCATCGCACCGCGCCTGCCGGCGGCGCGGCGATGCACGACAGCGCTCCTTGCTCTCCATGAACGGCGAAACTGTATTTCCCTGAGTCAGACTTGATCATTATTGGCAGGCGCCGCCTTGGACTGAAACCCTCGGCTCCTGCATCATTGCTTTTATCCACAGCGCTTGTCGAAGCGTCTTGTTATTTTGATTCAATAACTTAGCGAGGAAAATTATACCGGCAATACCGGGGGCAACCGCAATTCCGGTGGGAGCGGCATATCAATACAGGGGAATATTTGGCAAATTTCCAACAAGAATTTTCGGCGGGCCAAAACAACGCCCGGTTTTGGGGCACCCCGGACTGGAAGACCGCGCGAAAGGTCTTACCGGCTGAACAAGTCCAAAACAGGCCCTAGGCGGCGTCTGGCTGCGCCGACGGCTGGGCCAGCTGGAATGCCTTGAGTTGGAAGCAGGCTTCGTCGATGGCCGCCAGCGTCGGATAAGGCGTCATGTCGACCTCAAAACGGCGCGCATTGAAGATCTGCGGAATCAGGCAACAGTCCGCCATCGTCGGCGTATCGCCGAAACAGAAGCGCCCGCGCTGCGGACTGGCTGCCAGTTGCTGCTCCAGCGCGGCAAAACCGAGCTTGACCCAGTGTTGTATCCACTGCTGCTTGACCTCGTCGCTCACGCCCAGCTCCTGCTTGAGCATGCGCAGCACGCGCAGGTTGTTGAGCGGATGGATGTCGCAGGCGATCGCCTGCGAGATTTCACGCACGTGGGCGCGATCGAGCAGGCCGGACGGCAGCAGCGCCGGCGTCGGGAAGCGCTCTTCCAGATACTCCAGGATCGCCAGCGATTGCGTGATGTGCCGCCCGTCCTCTTCCATCACCGGCACCAGCGATTGCGGATTCATGGCGCTGAAGGCCGGCGCGAATTGCTCGCCGCCATTGTTGACCAGATGCACCGGCAAGGTGTCGTAGGGCTGGCCTTTCAGATGCAAGGCAATACGCACCCGATACGACGCCGAACTGCGGAAGTAACTGTAAAGACGGATGGACATGCGCTGTCTCCTGGAAATATTGATCGACGGGAACGACTACAGCGAACGCGCCGGCAAGACCGTGCCCGCCACCTCGCCGAAGCCGATGCGCGGCAAACCGTCGCCCCCGGCCCAGCCGCGCATGACGACGGTGTCGCCGTCTTCGATGAAGATGCGCGTCTCGCCGCTGGCCAGGCTGATGGCTTGCTTGCCGCCGGCGGTCAGTTCCAGCAGCGAGCCGGCCGACTCCGGCGTCGGGCCCGACAAGGTGCCCGATCCCAGCAAATCGCCGGCGCGCAGGTTGCAGCCGCCAACGGTGTGATGCGCCACCAGTTGCGAAACCGTCCAGTAAGCATCGCGGAAATTGCCCAGCGACAGACGCTGCGGCGCCATGCCTGCCGCGCGCATGGACTTGGTCTGCAACAGCACCTCCAGTTGCACGTCGAAAGCCCCGCTGTCGCGCAAGTCCGCGCAATCCAGATACGCCATCGGCTGCGGGTCGGCGGCGTCGCGCGTCCATGCGGCGCGGTACGGCGCCAGCGCTTCGATGGTGACGACCCACGGTGAAATCGTCGAGGCGAAATTCTTCGACAGGAAAGGACCGAGCGGCTGGTATTCCCACGCCTGCACGTCGCGCGCCGACCAGTCGTTCAACAGGCACAGGCCGAATACATGCGACTCGGCCTGATCGATGCCGATGGCGTCGCCGATGGCATTGCCCTGCCCCATGAAGACGCCGACTTCCATTTCATAATCGAGGCGCTTGCACGGACCGAACACCGGCGTGTCCGAAGTCGGCGGCTTGGTCTGCCCGACCGGACGGCGGAACTGCTGGCCCGACACCGCGATCGACGACGAACGACCGTGATAGCCGATCGGCACCCATTTGTAGTTGGGCAGCAAGGGATTGTCGGGGCGGAACAATTTGCCGATCGTCGTCGCGTGATGGACCGAGGCGTAGAAATCGGTGTAGTCGCCGATCTGCGCCGGCAAGGCGTGCTCCGCTTCGGTTTGCCGCACCAATGCGGACTCCAGCTGCGACTGATGCACCGAGCCTTCGCGCAGCAGCGCCGACAAGGCCATGCGCAAGGCCGACCACGCCGCGGCGTCGAGTTCCATCAGGGGATTCAGGTTGCTGCCCGCGGTCGCCGCGACGATGGCTTTGTGCACGACTTCGCCGAAGCCGCCGAACGCGCTGCTTTCGAAGGCGGCACGCAAATCGAGGATCCGGTCGCCGATGGCGACGCCGACGCGAAAGGCTTCACCGTTGTTCTTGCCGCGGAATACGCCGTACGGCAAATTCTGGATCGGGAAATCGCTGCCGGCAAGATTGGCCGAGGCAACCCAGCTGCGCAGCGCGACGTCGTGGGTTTCGTTCAAAGAGATGCTCATTGTTGCTCCGGGCGTTGTTGTGGGTTGAAGTGCTTCTTGATGTCCATCCAGCACTGATAATAATTTTTCTGCAGCGTCGGCGAGGTCAGCGCATGACGCGTCGGCTTGATAACGTTGCGCGTCTCGAACATGAAGGCCATGGTATCGGCCACCTTGTGCGGCTTGCTGGTATCGCTGCGGCTGGCCTTCTCGAAAGTCGCGCCGTCCGGGCCATGACCGGTCATGCAATTGTGCAGGCTGGCGCCGCCGGGACGAAAGCCCTCGGCCTTGGCGTCGTACTCGCCGTGGATCAATCCCATGAATTCGCTCGCCACGTTGCGATGGAACCAGGGCGGACGGAAGGTATGTTCGGCCGCCAGCCAGCGCGGCGGGAAAATCACGAAATCCAGCGTATCCACGCCCGGCGTATCGCTCTGCGCCTGCAGCACGAGGAAGATCGACGGATCGGGATGATCGTAGCTGATCGAACCGATCGTGTTGAAACGGCGCAGATCGTATTTGTACGGCGCGTAGTTGCCGTGCCATGCCACCACGTCCAGCGGCGAGTGGCCGATCTTCGCCTGCCACAGGTTGCCGCCGAATTTCGCAATCAGGCGAAAGTCGCCCTCGCGGTCTTCATACCGGGCATGCGGCGTGAGGAAGTCGCGCGGATTGGCAAGGCCGTTGGAACCGAGCGGCCCGAGGTCCGGCAAGCGCAACAGCGCGCCGAAGTTCTCGCAGACATAGCCTTGCGCCTGGCCGTCCGGCAGCTTCACCTGAAACCGCACGCCGCGTGGAATCACCGCGATCTCTTGCGGCTCGATATCGATCACGCCCAGCTCGGTCAACAATTGCAGGCGACCGGCCTGCGGCACGATCAGCAGCTCGCCGTCCGCCGAGTAGAAAAAATTGTCCGTCATCGACTGATTCGCGGCGTACAAATGAATCGCGCAACCGGTCTGCGCATCGGGCGAACCGTTGCCGGCCATGGTGATCAGTCCGGCGACGAAATCCGTCGGCGCTGTCGGCATCGCATGTGGGTCCCAGCGAAATTGATTCGGCGGCGTCTCGACATTGTCGAAACCCGCAATCAGGCCGCTGTCGATGCGCTCGAACGGCTCATGCATCGCCGCCGGGCGAATCCGGTACAGCCACGAACGGCGGTTGTGTCCGCGCGGCGCCGTAAAGGCCGTGCCGGAAAGCTGCTCGGCGTATAAGCCATAGGCAACTTGCTGCGGCGAATTCTGATTGGCCGGCAAAGCCCCCGGCAAGGCCTCCGTTGCAAACTCGTTGCCGAAGCCGGACTGATAATTGGATTGACAGCCCGCCGTATTGACGGCCGCTTTGGCGAGGGAAGATTCTGCAAGCGTATTCATGATGAGCCCTTCTCAAAACAAAATCTGAAAATTACTGCGGCCGATACCAATGCAGGCGCGCCACCATCAGCGCCGAAATGATCGCCGGCACAGCCGCCGCCACGAACAAGGAACTGTTGGCCCATTGCATGGCAATCAGTTGGCCGCCGATCACCGGTCCCAGCACAGAACCGATGCGACCGATGCCAAGCGCCCAACCGATGCCGGTCGAGCGCAACTGGGTCGGATAGAAAGTCCCTGCCAGCGCATTGACCGCCGGCTGACCGCCCACCACGCAAAAACCGGCCACCACCACGCTGACGAACAGCAGCACCGGCATCGTCGCCACATGGCCGATCAATGCAATGAACACGCAGGCGACGACGAAGCAGCTGCCCAGCACTTTGGTAAAACCGAAACGATTGATGAACCAGCCCAGCGTCAGCGTGCCGACGATGCCGCCGACTTGCAGCGAAGTACCGATCAGCACCGCGGTGCCGGTTGAATAACCAGCGTCCTTGATCAGCGTCGGCAGCCAGTTGGACAGGAAATACAGGTTGATCAGATTCATGAAGCTGATCAGCCACAGCAGCACGGTGACGCCGGCGCGGCCATCGCGGAACAGCTCCGCCACCGGCATGCCATCGTTCCTGGTTTCCTTGACTACCACGGTGCTGCCGTCATTGACTTGCAAACCCGGCTGTACCTTGTTGAGCCAGCGCGCGACCTGCGACATCGGCCGTTTGCGCAGCACCAGGAACTGTATCGATTCCGGCAACCAGAACAGCATCGCCACGCCGAGCGCCGCCGGAATCAGGCCGCCGACCAGAAACACCGAGCGCCAGCCGAAAGCCGGGATCAGCGCCGCGCTGACGAAGCCGCCCACCGCCGCGCCGACCGTGAATCCGCACGACACCAGCATCATGCGCGTCACGCGCTTGCCGTTGGGACTGAACTCGCCGACCAGCGCCATCGCATTGGGCATGATGCTGCCGAGGCCGAAGCCGGTGATGAAGCGCAGCACCAGCAACTCGTCGATGGTCTGCACGCGCGTGGTCAGCAGCATGCAGATGGCAAAGAAGAAAGTGGAAACGATCAGGACAGGACGGCGCCCGTACTTGTCGCCCACGGGCGTGAGCACCAGCGAGCCGAGCAGCATGCCGAACAGACCCGCGCCGAACACCGGACCGAGGCTGGCCTTGTTGACATGCCAGTCGCCGATGATGGCCGGCGCGACATAGCCCATGGCCTGGATATCGAAACCGTCGATGATCAGGCACAGGCCGCACAACAGCAACAGCCCGAATTGAAACGTGCCGAAACGGCTCTGCTCGACGACCTGGTCGACATTGATCACCTCAGATTGCATCTGTGCTCCTCCTGGTTGGTTGTGGATGTACGCGGCTTGCCGGCATGACAACTTGTTGAGCGACGCCGCGTTTTTTATGAATGATGCAATGATCCGACTTTTACGATATAAATGGGAAAATGTAGTTCATTTATAATATGAATAATGGTTGGATGAGCATGATCGAACCCAAGGATATCGACCTCAATTTGCTGGTGGTGTTTCAGGAAGTCTTCCAGGACCGCCAGATCTCTTCCGTGGCGCGCCGCCTCAACCTGTCGCAGCCGGCGGTCAGCAATGCGCTGGCGCGTCTGCGCCGCACCTTCGGCGATGCCCTCTTCGTGCGCACGGCGCAGGGCATGCAGCCGACCCCGTTCGCCCAGCAACTGGCCGAGCCGATAGCGTCGGCGCTGATCCACGTATCCAAGGCGCTGAACCGGCAGGAAGCCTTTTCGTCGGCGACCAGCGAGCGCCATTTCACGATCGCCATGACCGACGTCGGCGAGGTGTACTTCATGCCGGTGCTGATCGAACAATGCAGCCGCCTGGCGCCGGGCATCCAGATCAGCACGGTGCGCGCCGGCGCGATCGACCTGAAGACCGAGATGGAATCGGGCCGCGTCGATCTCGCCATCGGCGCTTTCGACAATGTGTCCGGCGCCTTGTATCAGCGCCGCCTGTTTCGCCAGAATTACGTCAGCATGTTTCGGCAAGGGCATCCGCTGGCAGACAAAAAAACCACCATCAAGGAATTCCTGGCGGCACGGCATCTGGTGGTGTCCTCGCTGGAAAGTCCCTACGACCGCATCAACCAGAACCTGGAAAAAGCCGGCATCCGACCGAACGTGCACTTTCGCGTGCCGCACTTCACCGCCGTGCCTTACATCGTCAGCACCACCGACCTGATCGTCACCGTGCCGCAAAAACTGGCCGAAAGCGCCGCGCAGCCGTTCAACCTACAATACATTCGTCCGCCGCTGCGACTGCCGTCCTTGCAAACCAACATCTTCTGGCACCGCCGCTTCAATCAGGACGAAGGCAATCAATGGCTGCGCGGCTTCATCTCGGAGCATTTTGCCGAATGAGAACATAGGAGACGCAACGATGCATTACCTCCACTACGACCGCGAACAGCTCGACCGTCAATACAATGTGCGCGCCGGCATACCGCGTTTCCAGGACATCTTCGACCGCTGGAACCAGCAGGCAGGCGACTATCGCCGACAACTGAGCCGCTTGCCGCCCATGCGCAGCAATCTGCATTACGGCACGCACCGGCTGCAAACCCTGGATTATTTCCCGGTCGCCGAGGCCGATGCGCCGCTGCTGGTTTTCGTGCACGGCGGCTACTGGCGCTCGCTCGACAAGAACGACTTCAGCCATCTCGCCGAGGCTTACCGGCAAGCCGGCATCGCCGTGGCCATGATCAACTATCGCCTGGCGCCGGAAGTCGACATCCCTGAAATCGTCGCCGACGTGCGCGCGGCCTTCGGCTGGCTGTACCGGCAAGCGGCAACGTTCGGCTTCGATGCCGAGCGCATTCATGTAATGGGACATTCCGCCGGCGGCCATCTCGCGGCGGAGCTGGCAAGCACCGACTGGCACCGCGCCGGTCTTCCCGCGGACGCGATTAAAGGCCTGTGCGGCGTCAGCGGCCTGTACAACCTGGAACCGATACGGCTGTGCTATCTCAACGAAACCCTGCAGCTGGATGCAATACAGGTCGGCCAATACAGTCCGCTGCACCACTTGCCGGCGGCGCCGATGCGGGTGATCCTGACGGCGGGAGGCGCGGAATCGGCGGAATTCCACCGGCAAAAAAACGCCTACGCGCTGGCCCTGCACACCGCCGGTTTTCCGGTGCAGCAAGTGAAGCTGGCGGACGGTCATCACCTGGATGTCATCGACAAGCTGGCCGACGGCAACGGCGACCTGGCGCGCGCCATCATCGCCATGATCGGCAAGTGAGTCCTCCCGAACGACAAGAGTAAAAGAAGGCAGGTGGTATCATCTGCCTTCTTCGAGCCGCGTCTCCCGCAATATCCGCCTGCCATGGCAAAACACTTGCACGATCAGGGACCGCACTCCGTTTTTTTCACCTTGTCATGCGCTTTGCATGTTTCCATGCGCAAGAGCCTGATGCCTGATTGAGTTTCATTGATGTCCCGTCCCCCCTTGCTGCAAATCATCCCTCTGGCCGCGCTGACCGGCGTCGGCATGCTCGCGACCGACCTGTACCTCCCTGCACTGCCGCATCTCGCCCACGATCTCGGCAGCGACGTGCCGACCGTGCAGGCGACGATTTCTTCTTTCATGATCGCGCTGGCCTTGTCGCAATTGTTCTGGGGCGCCGTCGCCGACAAACTCGGCATGCGCAATACCCTGCTGGCCGGTGTCGCCTTGCTGGCGGCGACCGGCGTGGCCTGCGCCTTGGCTGCGGATGTCGACGCGCTGATCGTCTATCGCACCATCCAGGGTATCGGCGCAGGCGCGGCGACGGTGGTGGTGCCGGTGTTGTTGCGGCGGCGCTTCACCGATGCCGACGCGGTGCGCGCGATTTCGTGGGTCAGCATTGCCGAGTCCATCATCCCGGCGATTGCGCCGGTGATCGGCACCGGCATCCTGCTGGTGTCCGGCTGGCGCAGCAACTTCTGGCTGGTAGCGGTGCTGGCGCTGATCCTGCTGCCGTTCATCCTGGCGCTGGTGCCGGGACGGCAGGTATTGCATGCACCCGACGAAACCGTTAGCTACCCCGCCCTGTTGCAAAACCGCGCCTTCCTGCGCGACGCCACGGTCTACGGCCTGACCTTCGGCGCGCTGGTGAGCTTCGTCGCCAGCGCGCCGCATCTGATCGAACAATGGAGTGGACGCGGTCCCGGCACGTTCGCACTGATGCAAGTCTGCGGCGTCTCGTCCTTCATCGTCGCCGCCTCGCGCGCGGGCGCCATGGCGCATCGCAGCGGCACCTGCAAACTGATGAAAGCGGGCGCCATCGTCCAGCTGTTCGCGGTGGCCGGACTGACCACGCTGGGCCTGCTGGACGTGCGCCACGTCGCGCCGCTGATCGCGTGCTGGATGCTGTTCTGCGGGGGTCTCGGCCTGCGCGGCCCCGCGACCGTCACGCGCGCGCTGTCGGTGCCGAAGTCGCTGACCAGCCTGGCCTCGGGGTTCCTGATGTTCCTGGCGTTGACGCTGTCGGGCATCGGCACGCAGATCGCCGGCTTCCTGTTGCACTACGGGCTGTTGCCGGTGGCTTTGCTGGTCGCCGCCATGATTCTGGCCAGCATGGTGTTGCAAAAAAACACGGCACGCACCTGAAACGGCCATTTGCAACCTGCCGGACACATTTAGAAATAATTCTCATTAACTTCATCATTTATAATAGGGCGCTTTGGCAAAACGCCTTCCGCTCGCTGGTTTCCTCGCTGCCGGCCAATAAGAGAAAAAACATGTTCAAGAAAATCTGGTTCCAGGTGCACTGGTTCATCGGCATTACCGCCGGCACTGTTCTGATGGCGATCGGCGTGACCGGCGCCATCCTGTCTTTCCGCGAAGAAATTACCGACTGGCTCAATCCCGGCATCGTCCACGTCGCCGTACGTCAGCAAACCGTGCTGGCGCCGCAACGGATTCTGGAACGCCTGCGCGCCGACGTCCCGCATGAGCGCGTCGCCAACCTGACGCTGTTCACCGAACCGGGCGCTTCCGCCCGCATCAACTTTGCACCGCCGCCGGGCGTGCGCCGCGGCGAAATGCGTTACGCCGATCCGTATACCGGCGCCTTGCTGCCGCCGTTGTCGGGCAACGATTTCTTCGAGTTCATCGAGCGCTTCCACCGCTGGCTGCTGCTGCCGGTCGACAACGGCAAGATCGTCGCCGGCAGTCTGTCGATGTGCCTGCTGGTGCTGGCGCTGTCGGGCCTGTACATGCGCTGGCCGCGCCGCGCGCTGAACTGGCGTGCCTGGTTCAGGCTCGATTTCGGCCTTACCGGCCGTTCTTTCCTGTGGAACCTGCACTCGGTAATCGGCACCTGGGCGCTGGTGATGTACGTGATCTTCACGACCACCGGCATGTATTGGGCGTTCGACTGGTTCAAGGCCGGCGTCAACAGCCTGGCCGGGCAGGAGATGCCGGTGCGTGCGCAGCAACCCAAAGGCGCCAAACGCGACAAGCCCAAAGGCATGGGCATGAACATGGATAAGGAGAAGGACAAGGAAAAAGACCAGGCCGAAGCACCGCTCGACGTTACGCTGGCCTGGACCACCTTCCTGCGCGAAGCCGGCAACTACACGCTGGTCAGCATGCGCCTGCCTGAAAAAGCCGTGCAGCCGGTCCAGTTCAACTACCTGTTGCCCGACGCCTCGCACGAACGCGCGCGCAATCGCCTGAACGTATTGCCGCAGACCGGCGAGATCAAGCTCAACGAGCGCTTCGCCGACAAGAGTACGGGCGGCCTCTTCATCGGCGCGATCTATCCGCTGCACATGGGCACCTATTTCGGCTTGCCGGGCCGCATCATCATGACGATCGCCGCGCTGATCATGCCGCTGTTCGGCATCACCGGCTGGATGCTATACCTCGACCGCCGCCGCAAAAAGCGCGCCGTCCGCGCCGAACGCGCACTGCTCGACCAGGGCAAGACTGCCGCTTCAACCGGTGCGCAAAACGACAACCAGGAAGCCGTCCTGCTGGCCTACGCCACCCAAGCCGGCCAGGCCGAGCGCATCGCCCTGCACACGGCAGCCGCATTGCAAAAAGCCGGCGTCGCCGTCGTCGTGCAATCGCTGGCGGCGCTGGACCCCGAACGGCTGCGCCATTTCCACCGCGTGCTGTTCGTGGTCAGCACCTTCGGCGAAGGCGAACCGCCCGACAGTGCGCGCCGCTTTGCCAAACAACTGGCGCACCAGCAAGGCAGCACGCTGGGCCATGTCAGATACGGCATGCTGGCGCTGGGCGATCGTCACTACGAAAAATTCTGCGGCTTCGGCCACACGCTCGATCACTGGCTGCGCAGCCAGGGCGCCGAGGCCTTCTTCCCGATGATCGAAGTCGACGACAACGCCGCAGCCGGCCTGACCAAGTGGCAGCACGAACTGAGCGCACTGACCGGCGGCGCGCCGCTGGAAGAGGAAATCGCCGCACCGGCAACGGATGCCGCCTACGGCGCCTGGACGCTGCGCACACGCACGCTGCTCAACGCCGGCAGCTGCGGCCACGGTATCTATCATCTGGAGTTCGATGCGCCCTCGGCGCGCGCGCTGAACTGGCAATCCGGCGCGCTCGCGGAAATCCTGCCGCGCCACGCCGACGATCGCGTCGCGCTGTTCCTCTCGCGCACTGCGCTCGACGGCGAGACCGAGGTGCGGCATCAGGGCACGGTGCGTACGCTGGCGGAAGCGCTGGCACGCAGCATATTGCCTGCGACGGGCAGCCTGCCTTCCGGCATCACGGCGCAAGGCTTGACCGATGGCTTGCAGACACTGGCCTCACGCAAGTACTCGGTCGCGTCGATTCCGTCGGACGGCCGCGTGCACTTGCTGGTGCGCCAGGCGGTGCATGAAGACGGCCTCGGCATCGCCTCCGGCTGGTTGACCGAGTACGCGCAGCCGGGCAGCGCCATCGACATGCGCCTGCTGGAAAACGGCAGCTTCTCGCTGGCGCCGGAACCGGTCCCGGCCATCTTCATCGGCAACGGCTCCGGCCTCGCCGGCTTGCGCAGTCATCTGCGCGCACGCGTGCAGCTCGGCCTGCGCCGCAACTGGCTGCTGTTCGGAGAACGCAAGCGCGAACACGATTTCCTCTATCGCGCAGAGATCGAACAATGGATGCAGACCGACATGCTCAGCCGCCTCGATCTGGCCTTCTCGCGCGACCAGGCCGAACGCGTCTACGTGCAGGACAAACTGCGCCAGGCCGCCGACATGCTCATCGCATGGATAGAAGAAGGCGCCGTGCTGTACGTCTGCGGCAGCCTCGACGGCATGGCTGCCGGCGTGGACGCGGCGCTTGCCGATATCCTTGGCGAAGCGGCGCTGGACGATCTCATCGCCCAGCGCCGCTATCGTCGCGACGTGTACTAGGGCCTGTTAACAGGCCCTAAAAACGTGTATAAAAATTAGTGAGCCATCCCCTGCCGCAAGCTGAACTCTGCCTGCGGCAGGGCCCACATGACGGCATCCATCACCATTGGCACGGCCTCCGCCTGCACGCACAGGCATAGCTCCATCCGCGTCGCATGATCCAGCGGCGACATGCGCATGAAGCACACGCAATGGCCGCAACTCTGCATCACGACCTGACGCAGGTGCGTGACTTCTGCTCTTTCCACGGTGATATGCATCATGCGTTCGCGCTGTTTCGGCAGCGTCGGCCGGTTGTCCGCTTTGTACGATGCGGATGAAATCTCTCTCCCCAGACCGGCGCTGGCAGAACCCGCCGCCAGCGACGGCAAGAGTTCCGGAAACAACAGCTTGCTCACGAGAGAAGAACGCTTGCGCCATACCATCGGATTCATATCAGCCCCATTCCTTGTTGTGTCGGGATTGTGTTCGGATTGCGATCGGATTGACCACGCAGCAAGCTTAGCCACGGCCGCGTAAAGACCATCTAAAAAGAATGCCGGCTCAGGTAAACAGACCATAAAAATACGCTGCGCCGCCGCAAGTCGCACCACAACCCGCGCCGGACTTGTCAGCACTTGCCGCGTTTTGCTGTAGGAATCCGCCGTTTCTTGGCGTGAACGGCGTCAGCATGCCGCAAGCCTGCAAAAACTGGGCATATACTCAAGCAGTCATTATTTTTGCCCAGCATTTTTGTACCCCGACCAGGCCGGTCATCGCGTTTTGCAGGACATCGCGGGATAGGAAGATGCAACAAGAAAAACTCACAGACGTCATCAATCATTGCTCTGCCCGCCTGGGCAGGCTTCTGCTCATCCTGCCTCTGCTGCTGGCCGGCTGCGGCACGCTGCCGCGCATCGTGCCCGACATGGACAGCCAGCCGGCCAAGGTCATACAGATCAAGGGCGGGCGCGGCATTCTCACGCCCGAACAAAGCCAGGCGGCGCTCGACAAGCTCAAGAACGGCAAGCAAGACAACCAGGACAACCTGATCCTGGAAAAACATCTCGCGGTCGAGGAAGCCGTCACCGGTTCGCCGCTGGTGGCCGGCAACAAGGTCACCCTGCTGATCGACGGCCCCGCCACCTATGCCTCCATGTTTGCGGCGATCCGCGAGGCGCGCGACCACATCAACATGGAAACCTATATCTTTGAAAACGACGACACCGGCAAGCAATTCGCCGACCTGCTGATCGACAAGCAGAAGCACGGCGTCCAGGTCAACCTGATCTACGACAGCGTCGGCACCCTGAACACCCCGCGCGAATTCTTCCAGCCGTTGATCGATGCCGGCATCCAGGTGCTCGAATTCAATCCGGTCAATCCCGCGCTGGCGCGCAAGGGATGGGAAGTCAATCAGCGCGATCACCGCAAACTGCTGATCGTCGACGGCAAGATCGCCTTCGTCGGGGGCATCAACATCAGCAGCGTGTATTCCAGCGGATCGTTCCGCAAGCGCAAGCCGAAGGACGAGGACAACCCAAACAAAGTGCCCTGGCGCGATACCCAGGTGCGCATGGACGGCCCCGTGGTTGCCGAATTCCAGAAACTGTTCATCGACACCTGGGAAAAACAGCATGGGCCGGCCCTTGCCGGAAAGAACTACTATCCGAAAATCGCCAGCCAGGGCAACGACATCGTGCGCGCCATCGGCAGCTCGCCCGACGATCCGTACAGCGTGATCTATGCGACCTTCATCTCGGCCATCCAGCATGCCGAATCCAGGGTCTACCTGACCAACGCCTACTTCATTCCCGATCCGCAGCTGCGTGAAGCCTTGAAGGGCGCCGTCAAGCGCGGCGTCGACGTGCGCCTGGTGTTGCCGAGCAAGAGCGACTCGGCGCTGGTGCTGTATGCATCGCGCTCGTTCTATGCAGAACTGCTGGAAGGCGGCATCAGGATCTATGAACGCCAGGACGCACTGCTGCATTCCAAGACCGCCATGATCGACGGCGTCTGGTCCACCATCGGCTCCACCAATCTCGACTGGCGCAGCTTCATCTACAATCAGGAAATCAACGCCGTCATCCTGGGTCCGCAATTCAGCGCCCAGATGCAGGCCATGTTCGACCGTGACATTGCGGCATCGAAAGAGATCACGCCCGAAGCCTGGAAAGACCGCCCCATCAGCGACCGCATGAAGGAGTTCGGCGCCGGGTTGTGGGCGCGCTGGCTGTAGTCCGGACTATCGATCACCGTCCACGCAACAAGGAACGCCGCATGCACAGTTTTCAACTTCCGCCGTCGCCCGCATTTTTCACACGCTGCATTGCCCTGCTGATCGCTGCATGGCTGGCAGCGTTCTGCGTGCGCGCCACAGCGGCGGACATGCCTTCCGGCGCCGCCGCCCTGCAAGAGAAGTACCAAGCGCTGCAACAGCAGCTGGCACATAACCAGTTCGCCCGGCCCATCTACCTGAATTCAAGCGAAAGCGCGTCCGCCATCAAAGGCGACATCTATGCGCTGTTGGATTACCCCTTCGCGCAAGTGCATGGCGCGCTGACTTCCCCGGCGCACTGGTGCGAGGTATTGATCCTGCACCTCAACACCAAGTACTGTCGCGTCGGCGCCGGGCAGAACCCGGCGACGCTGGGCATGCGGGTCGGCAAAAAATCCGATCAGGCGCTGGAGGACACTTATCGTCTCGATTTCACTTACCGCGTAAGCGCCAGCGACGACGACTATTTCGACATCCGCCTCAACGCCGACAAAGGGCCGATCGATACCCGTGACTACCGCATCCGGCTGGAAGCGATCCCCACCGCCGACGGCCGCAGCTTCATCCACCTGATGTATTCCTATTCCTACGGCTTTGCCAGCCGCGTGGCTTTGCGCGCCTATCTGGCGACTGCCGGCAGCGACAAGGTCGGCTTCACCATACTGGACAAATCCGGCGACGGCAAACCCAACTACGTCGGCGGCATGCGCGGCACGGTCGAGCGCAACACCATGCGCTATTACCTCGCCATCGACGCCTACCTGAGCGCTCTGGCGACACCGCCGGCGCAGCAACTGGAGCAGCGCCTGCAGGCGTGGTTCAACGGCACCGAACGCTATCCGCGCCAGTTGCATGAGGTCGACAAGGGAGATTACCTGGCGATGAAGCGCAAGGAATATGCACGCCAGAATGGTGAAAAAACGCCGGACTGACAGGCACTCATTGGCGTCATGAATGCATCCGGCGGTGCTCAGGTCTCCGCTTGCGCGCCGCCCAGATACCAGCGCGCTTCGATCTCGCCGGCCGACAAGGGCTGCGCATGCAGATAACCCTGCACGATGTCGCAGCCGGCGGCACGCAGGAAGTCGTGCTGCTCCTGCGACTCCACGCCTTCGGCCACGACCTGCAGATGCAGCTTATGCGCAATGGCAATGATGGCTTCGGTGATGGCGATGTCGTCGGCGTCGCCGGGAATGCCCTTGACGAAACTGCGGTCGATCTTGAGCGTGTCGAGCGGATATTGCTTGAGACTGGCCAGCGACGAATAACCGGTGCCGAAATCGTCCACCGAAATCGTCACGCCCAGCTGGCGCATGCGTTTGAGCAGCACCACCGCTTCCTGCGGATTTTGCATGATCGCGCCTTCGGTGATTTCCAGTTCCAGCATCGCCGACGGCAGGCCGCTTTGCGCCAGCGCGTTGTCGATGGTCGACAGCAGATCGTCGGAAGAAAACTGGCGCGGAGACAGGTTCACCGCGATGCGGCCGAACTGGTAACCGCGATCCAGCCAGGCCTTGCCCTGGCGGCAGGCTTCGCGCAGCACCCAGGCGCCCAGCGGCACGATCAGGCCGGTCTGCTCCGCCAGCGTGATGAACATGCCCGGCGCCACCAGCCCGCGCGTCGGATGACGCCAGCGGATCAGGGCTTCGGCGCCGCAAATGGCGCCGTCGAGCGCCGAGAATTGCGGCTGGTAGTACAGCTCGAACTCTTTGCGCTCGATCGCATGGCGCAAGCTGTTTTCCAGCAGCATCTGCTCCAGCGCGTGATTGCTCATTTCCTTGTTGAACAATTGGAAGGCGTTCTTGCCGCGTTCCTTGGCGTGGTACATGGCAATGTCGGCATTCTTCAGGATCGCGATGGCGTCTTCGCCGTGTTCCGGATAGGCGGCGCTGCCGATGCTGGCGCTGATGAACATCTCGTGGCCGTTCACCGCGAACGGCCTCAGGATGCTGTTGATCAGGCGCTGCGCAATCGCCGCAATCATCTCCTGCGGCGGCGAACCGCCCAGGATCACCACGAATTCATCGCCGCCGAAACGCGCCAGCAGGTCGTCCGGACGCAGCTGTTCGCGCAGTCGCTCCGCCGCCGCCACCAGCAACTGATCGCCGGCATGATGGCCGAGCGTGTCGTTGACGGTCTTGAAGCGGTCGAGATCGATGAAGAACAAGGCCAGCGTGTCGCCGGAGATCTGCGCCGCCTCGATCTGCTGCGCAAAAATCCGCATCAGGCTATTGCGATTGAGCAGGCCGGTCAGGCTGTCGTGGTCGGCCAGGAAGGCCAGCTTGTTTTCGGCTTCCTTGCGGATGGTGTTGTCGGTAAACACGCCGACGTAATTGGTGATGCCGCCCTGGTTGTCGCGGATCGCGGAAATCGACAGCCAGGCAGGATACCAGCTGCCGTCCTTGCGCCGGTCTTTCATCTCGCCCTGCCAGTGGCCGTCCGAAGCCAGGCGCTGCAGCATGCCGCGGTTGATCTCCGCTTGCGCGCTGGGGCCGGTCATCATGCGCGAACGCTTGTCCATCGCCTCTTCCGGATGATAGCCGGTGATGCGCGTGAAGGCGGGATTGACGGCCAGGATGCGGAACTCGGCATCGGTGATCAGGATGCCTTCGCTGGTCGATTCGAACACGCGGTCGGCCAGACGCGACTGCCATTCGGACTGCACCTTCTGATTGACGTCGAGCGCCATCTCCACCAGCGCGGTGCCGCCTTCGTACTGGCACACGCTGCCGTGCACTTCCACCCAGCGGCGCGTACCGTCGCGGCCGAGGATGCGGTGGGTATAGCGCACGTGCTCCTCCGCGCCGGTCAGGCGCGCGTGCAGGTTTTCTTCCAGCAGGACGAGATCTTCGGGTGCGGTCAGGTTGCCGATGTGCAGGCCGGTCAGGTCGGCTGCGCACTCGTAACCGAGCATGTTGGCCATCTTGTCGTTGGCATGCAGCACGGTGCCGTCGCTGCGCAGCATGTACACGCCCACCAGCGACTGATCGGAGAAATAACGGAAACTGCGCGCCAGATCGGCCGAGGGCGCGCGCACCTGCTGATGAAGATGGCACGCGTAGGCGTGTGCGCGTGCATGCGCACCGCGAGCGCGCGCCGAACGGCCGTAGCGTGCCTGAATGGCGACGAACGCATTCGATAATCGTCTTTGCAATGCTCTCAAGCTTTTTTCCCGTATCAGGCCCGGCCGCGAACCTGTTGCCGGTTGCGTGCCCTCGCCTGTGTCTCCAAAGATACTTTTTTATATGTCTCCCCAGCGGGAAGATGGCCGGCCCGTCTTCAGTGCCGGTGCGACGCCGTCGCACGGTAGCGCCGTGATGCGGCGGTCCATGCGCCCTGTTTTTTGTCGTGCATTTTGTGCGCAGGCGCTAGATTAGCATGCCCGCCGCGCCTGCCTCGCGATTCCACGTCAAAATAACAGCGCCGGCTTACGCCGGGCTTGCTGAGTTTCCGTGCGTCACTATTGGAGAAAGATCCCGGTGAAAGCGATGGGCTTCCCGGAGGACTTATTGGAGGTCTTCCAGGCAGAGGGAAATGTACTGGCGCAGGCCGGGCTCGGCCAGTTTCTTCTTGACCGCCTCGGCGATGCGCGCGCGGTGTTCGGTATACAGTGCCACGATGTTGTTGCTGGTGAGGCCGCCGATGGCAATCAGCGTCGCGCGGGAAACGAAACCCGGCAGCACTGTGCCGTTGTTGCGGATGATGAAGGTCACGCGGTCGTCGCCGGTATCCTTGGGGCTTTCAAGCAAAAACTGTTGTTTCGACATGCAACGACTTCAAGTGGATCATGAACGGGGGCGCATCGTAACATACCGTCGCCAACATCGCACCACCGGAGCCGGACGACGCGCCGATGCTGGGCATCTGCCTCGGCGCGCAGCTGATGGCGGCGGCGCTGCACGCGCGCGTCTATCCGGGCGCGTCGGGCAAGGAAGACGGCCGCCTCAATCCGCCCCGGCCTGCTGCTCCAGGACCAGCCTGACGAGGTCCGGCAATTCGTCGAGATAGTCCTGTTTTTTCGGCAGCACATGCGCGATGCCGCAGCGGAGCGCTTCATTGACGTGCGACTCGTCGGAAAAACCGCTGCACATCACCGCAGGAATGTGCACGCCCTCTTCGCGCAGCTCATTGTAAAAATCCAGGCCGCTCATGTTGTCGTCGAGCTGGTAATCGATCACCAGCAAATCGAATCCGCCGGCGCGCACCATGCTGCGTGCCTGTACGATGCTGCCGGCGCTGTCGACCTTGTAGCCGCGCTTCTCCAGACGCCGCCGCGCCAGCATGCGCAGGCCCTCATCGTCTTCGATGATCAGGATGACGGGATCTGACGCAGTCATGTGCGGTTGCGTCCCGTCGTCGGGACTTTGATGATCTGCAGGAAAAATCCGAGGCGGCGCACCGCTTCGATAAAAGCCTCGTACTCCACCGGTTTGGTGATGTAGAGGTTGCAGCCGTAATCGTAGCAACGTTCGATCTCGCGCGGATCATCGGTGGTGGTCAGCATGATGATGGGAATCGTCGCGGTGACGTCGTTTTCCTTGAGTCGTTTGAGCACGTCGACGCCGTTCACGCGCGGCATGTTGACGTCCAGCAGAACGACGATGGAATCGAAGCCCGGTTTGCTCGGCGCGCCGTCGGCATTGAAAAAATAATCCAGCGCCTCCTGCCCGTCCTTGAGCCGCAGGAAACCGTTCGACAGCCCGGCGCGACGCAGATTCTTTTCCACCAGCAGGGCATGACCGTCGTCGTCTTCGACCAGCAGAATGCCTACTTCTTCACTATCAGCCATGAGTCCGTTCTCCTTGAGCAAGTTGGCTTGCGGAGCTGTCCGCCGGCTTCGCCGGCAGCGAGGTATAAAACGTGGTGCCGACGCCTTCGGTGGATTCGACCCAGATCTTGCCGCCGTGACGCATCACGATGCGCTTGATCAGCGCCAGACCGACGCCCTCCCCTTGAGCCACGTCCGCATGCAGACGATTGAAAGCAGAAAACATTTTGCCGAGGTAATCGGCCGGAATGCCAAGGCCGTTGTCCTTGACGTAGTAGGTACGAAAATCCGGCTGACCGGGGTCCGACGGCAACACGCCGATCCGCACCGTGCCGGGACGCTTGGGATCGAGATAGTTGACGGCATTGCCGATCAGGTTGCCGAAAATCTGTTCAATCGCCGTCGGGTCGCCATAGCATGCCGGCAGCGGCTCCGACAGCACCACCGCCTCGCGCTGGCGAATGGTGGCGCTCATGGCGTCGATCACCCGCCCGACGATGTCGTTGACGTCGGTCATCTGCGACTGATATTCGACGCGCCCCACGCGCGACAGACGCAGCATGGAATCGATGATGGACGCCGAACGCGAGACCGCCGTGCGGATGAATTTGAGCGACACTTCCACGTCTTCCTCAATCATGTCGTGGATGCGTTTCTTGTCGTTGTCGTTGAGATTGCTGTCGGCAATGGTATCGCGCATTTCCTTGATCGAATGATGCAGCTCCTTGCTGAAGCCTTGCAAATTGACCAGCGGCGAACGCAAGTCATGCGACACGCTGTAGATGAACATTTCATTGTCCTGCGTCTGCCGCTGCAGGTTCTCATTGACCAGCGCCAGTTCTCCCGCATGGCGCTCCAGCTGCTCGCGATAGACGCGCGCGTTTTCTTCGGCCTGCTTGAGACGCGCGTGGGTTTCATGCAAAACCCGGTCCAGTTCCGTGATCTCGTCGCTGCCGCCGACCGCCGTGGCCAGGGCGCCGCCTTCGCTGAGCTGCCTGGCATTATCGGTCAGCACCGCAAGACGGCCGCCGACGTCCTTGCTGAAGATCTTTGCCGCGACCGCCGCCGCCAGGACGGAGCCGAGCAAAGCCACCCACAGCGCAACGTTCTGAAGCCGGCGCGCCTCGACCGCACGCTGCTGACGCACGTCGTCGAGCGCTCCTTCTACCTTGATGAAATCCGCCAGTTGGCGCTGGATGACCAGAATCAGGCGCAGCGTCGTCGGATCGCGCAACTCTGCCACCAGGGCGTCACGACGACCGCTCCTGAGCAATTCGATCTGCTTGTCGGTCCAGGCGCGGTATTCCTTCACCGATGCGCGGATCTGTTCCGTGGCGCGCGACTGCGCAGGATTGTCGACGACGAGATCGCGCAGCTCATTGATTTCTTTTTCGATACTCTCCCACAAATCCGTCTTTTCGAGACCACCGGGGTCGTTGAGGATGATGGCTGCGCGCAGGCGCGCCGACTGCAGCAACACCGGCTCGCGCACTTCCGCGGCCTGGATGATGACGTCCTTGGTATGCAAGGTCTGCGCCTCGGCTTGCGTGGCGTTTTCCTGGCTCTTGTACAACACCCCCAGCAAACCCAATTCAAACAGGCCAGGAATCGCAACCAGCAACAGACCTTTTTTGAACAGTTTCATAAACGGCTTCTCTCTTCGGAAAAACACGTCAACAAATGGATCGGACCGCCCCCTCCGGACTCCAGCCTGTCCGCCGTCCCGAATTTCTGTTTTTTATTTTAAGGGTGCATCCGGACTCGTTCGGATCAATACACTTCTTGCATTTACGTCATCGAAAGTTACGCTGATGCCAACAAGTTATGCACTGGCATCGTCTCACAAACGATTTCAAACCGCCATTGATTTTTATGCCGGCGGCTGCTCCAGCAATTGCTGCATCACGTCGCGCGTGGGCGGCATGGCATGCGTGGCGATCTTGACCATCGAGCCCCATTCGATCCAGTCGCGGGCGGTGCGGTCGCAGATGGCGATCACGTGATCGACTTCACCGGCCAGCGGCAGGCCTGCGTCCAGCAGCGCCTGCAGGGCAGCCAGCCGATCCTGCTCGGCGGCCACGCAATAGTCGGCCACCGCGCCCGCCACGTGCAGCATCTGCGCCAGGCGCAATTGGCGCGACTCGTCATGGAGGCCGGATTGTTCCGGCGCCTCGTGATGCAACACCGCTTCGCAAAACAGGCGCGGGATGTCCCAGTCCTGCATCATCGCGGCGGCCAGCTCCAGATGGTGGTAGCCAAAGCGTGTTTTTTCCGCGGCGCGGAACTGTTCGGGATCGATGTCTTCGCTCAGCAGCGCCGAGTAGCCAGCGGGGCGCGCCGACGCCAGGCCGAGCCGACCGATATTGGCCAGCAGGCCGCTGGCGAACATCTCGCTGGGCGGCGCGTCGCCGTAGTATTCCGCCAGGGCCTGCGAGGCGCAAGCCATCGCCACCGTCCGCGCCCAAAAGGTGGCGTAGTCGAATCCGGGACAGTCGCCGTCATTGTCGTCGCGCCGCTCGGCGGTCAGCGCAATCGCCAGGGCCAGCTGGCGCACGGCATGCAAACCGATCATCAGCAGCACGTCCTTGCTCACCGCCACGATCGGCCGCCCCTTGTTGATCGAGGCGCCATTGCCGATCTTGACGATGCGCCCGGCCAGCACCGGATCCGCCTGGATCTGCGTCACCAGGTCCGGCAGGGAAACGTCTTCCTGTCGGCACATGCGCATGATGTTGAGGCGCACGCCGCTGGGCGACGGCAGCGTATCGTCCTGTTTCAGTGCTTCGAAATCGATGGGATCAATGAAATTCGTCATAGCGGGCCATTTGCAAATCGGCGCCGTACATTTTGTTGGCGCGGTCCCATGATGTTATCAGTTACCGGAGGTGCAAAGCGAGGGAATGAGGCGGCACGATGCCTCCGCATCGCAACATTGCAGCATTGCAGGAAAACTATGCCTGTACGGCAGGCGCCGCCGGTTCCCGGTGCAGCGACGCGCACCACGACACGCCGCCGACCAGGCAAACGATCGCCAGCAGTTCCAGCCGGGTCGGCAGGCGTTGTTCCCACAGGAACCCGTAGAGCAAGGCGAACAAGGTTTCGAAGATGATCATCTGGCCGCTCAGCGTCAACGGCAACAGCCGGCTGGCGCGGTTCCAGAAGGCGTTGCCGACCACCGACGCGAAGATCGCCACGGCGGCGGCCACGCCCCAGAAGCGCAACCAGTCGGCGCCGTCATGCCCTTCCATGCCATGCGAAAAAGCGGGGATCACCAGCAACAGGGCCAGCGCGCCGGTGACGATGCCGGTCAGCAACGACCAGTCGTGCGAGGAAATATCAGGCCGTCGCGCCAGCCAGCGGCTGTTGCGCACCGAATACGTCGACCACGACGCCAACGCACCGAAACCGCACAGCAAACCCGCGGCACGCGTGGCCACATCGCCCCTGGCGGTTTCCGCCGACAAGGCTTCGACGCCGACCAGACCGACGCCGAACAGGCACAGCGCCATCGGCGGGAGCAAGGCGCTCAGTTTCAATGCGCCTTCGTCGCGGGCGCCGATCACGCTCACCGCTACCGGCAACAAACCGATGATCAGCGAAGTCGAGGCGCCGCCCGCCCATTGCACGGCGCTGGCGAGAAAGAGGTAGTAGAGGATATTGCCAAGAAAGCTCAGATAGACCAGCGCGATCCATTCATCGCGGCCGAGGCGCGGCATCAGTGCGCGCCAGCGCGGCAGCAACAGCAAGACCGCGACCAGGCCGTAGGCCAGATAGCGCGCCGCCGACAATTGCAGCGCGCTGAAATTGCCCAGCACCTGCGGCGCCAGGAACACCAGTCCCCAGAATGCGCCGGCGGCGACGCCGTTGCCTACGCCAATGAGAATCTTGCCCTGCCCCTTGCCCTGCATGCCGCACCTCGTTTCACCATGACGAATGCAGGATAGTGAAACGGCAGGAATCCGTCTTGACCGCCTCTCGCCAAAAATAGACCGAGGCTACTGACGATGCTGTTTGCGATAGGCCGATGGCGTCAGGCCCATGGTGCGGCGCATGGCGCGCGTCAGGGCGCTCTGGTCGGAATAACCGGCGCGCAGCGCCAGCTCGGCCAGCGGCACGTCGGATTCGACCAGCGCCTCCTGCACCAGGCGCAGGCGCAGATCGGACAACCACTCCTGCGGCGTCTGCTGCAACTCGGCCTTGAACAGCGCATGCAGGCGACTGACGCTGAGGTTGGCCATGCGCGCCATGGTCGCAGCGGTCCACGCGCGACCGGGTGCCGCTTCCATCCGGCGCAACAGCGCGTGCAGGCGCGAGGCGCGCTGCGGCACGGCCGTCAGCGCATCGAGCAGCAGCGGCGCGCAATGGCGCGCCAGCGCTTCCGGCAATTGACCGGCCGGCCGATCGGCGCCGATGCTGAGATCGATGAAATCGAGCAATCGGCGCACCGCCGCCGGAATCGGCAAAAAGGTTTGCAGCCGCAGCCGTTCGGCATCGTCCTCGCCGATGTCGGCCGGATCGCAATCGAGGATCAGGAAACGATTCTCGCCGCTGGCCGATTGCACATGGCTGGTGTCGGGCGCCACGAAAGCGGCGCGCGCGATGTCGAGCTTGTCGCCGCGACCGTCGACTTCGATGTCCATTTCCCCTTGCATCGGCAACACGATCTGGACGTGCTCGTGCCGGTGCAGGACGCCGTCGGCGCCGTAGCTGCGGAAAGTGAGGGGATGCGTCAAGGGATGCGAAAGCGCCATGCCGGCATTGTACCGCGCAGGTCTCCGGAATGCCCGCCGGCCGGGCATATGCGCCTGCGATGATGGCCTGCGTCAATACAATGGAGAGCAACATTGCCGCGCGATTTTGCTTGACGTCTTGTTAAGGAAAATCCTGATACCGTTATCAAGCCGATCATCTTAGACTTCTTTCCATCACCAGCCCTCATCCCTAACGGAGCTTACGATGACCACTACCTGCAACGAGACCGGCAACGACGTTTCTCTCAGCTACTGCATCGCCAACTATGCCGTGACGCTGGACATCCTCGCCTTGCTGGTCAGGCAAAATTACCTGACCCGCGACGATGCATTGGAATCGGTGCGCCGCGCGCGCAAGCTGGCCAAACTGTCCAACGGCGCTCCCGGGGAGCACGACTATCTTGCCGCCGCGAAAGAATGCATGGAAGTCATCGACCGGGTCTTCAAGACCGATCTGGAAACTCAGCCGTCCTGAACCTGGACCGGACCGGCGTCTCCCCCGGCCCCGGCCGATGACGGCGAATGCGCTCCCTGTCCGTTCCGACGGATGTGACGGTTGCCCATCCTATCCTTCTTGCCGTACAGCCTCCTGCCGCCTTATTTTTTTCTTGTTCCGATAAAAAACGGCCGCCCTCTTCAGGCGGCCACTGCGGTTCCACACGGAAAGGCCTTGAATCGCCGCAATTGTCGCGGCGAGGAACGGGCTCCTGCGATCAGCCGCGGGCAGGAATCGCCAATCCCTTGATCACGGCAGGACGCTCGACAAACGCCGCCAGCGCGCGTGCAACGTGCTTGAAGTCCTTGAAGCCGACCAGCTCGCCCGCCTCATAAAAACCAATCAGGTTGCGCACCCACGGGAAGATCGCGATGTCGGCGATACTGTAGTCGCCCATCACCCATTCGCGCTCCGCCAGGCGCTGGTCGAGCACGCCGACCAGGCGGCGCGATTCGGCGACGTAGCGGTCGCGCGGACGCTTGTCTTCGAATTCCTTGCCGGCGAAACGATGGAAGAAACCGAGCTGGCCGAACATCGGGCCGATGCCGCCCATCTGGAACATCAGCCACTGGATGGTCTGATAACGTTCGGCCGGATCCTGCGACAGGAACTTGCCGCTCTTCTCGGCCAGGTACATCAGGATCGCACCCGATTCGAACAAGGCCAGCGGCTTGCCGCCGGGGCCATCGGGGTCGATGATCGCCGGGATCTTGTTGTTGGGATTGAGCGACAGGAATTCCGGCGAGAACTGGTCGTTGGTTTCAAAGCTGACCAGATGCGGCTCGTAAGCCAGGCCGGTCTCTTCCAGCATAATGGAGACCTTGACGCCGTTGGGCGTGGGCAGCGAGTACAGCTGGATGCGTTCAGGATGTTGGGCGGGCCATTTGGCGTTGATGGGAAAAGAAGACAATGCGGACATAAAAACCTACTCCAGTATGGGATCGACTTCCTGGACGAATTTTTCAAACCCTTCCAGGGGCAACGGCCGGCAGAAGAAATAGCCCTGATAGGCGTGGCACCCTGCATCGGCCAGGAAACTGCGTTGCGCATCGGTCTCGACGCCTTCGGCGATGACGCCCAGTCCGAGACTTTGCGCGAGTGCGACAATGGTCTTGGCGATGGAGGCATCGTTGGGGTCGACGAGAACATCGCGCACAAACGACTGGTCGATTTTAAGCTGGTTCAGCGGCAAGCGCTTGAGGTAGGACAAAGACGAATAACCGATGCCGAAATCGTCCAGCGAGAATTCGACGCCCTTGGCCTTGAGCGCGTACATCTTCTGGATGATGTCTTCGACGTTGTCGACCAGCAGGCTCTCGGTCAGCTCCAGCTTGAGACGCCTTGGGTTGGCGCCGGTCCTGGCGAGGATGCCGGACACGGTCTCGACGAAATCGGTTTCGCGGAACTGCTGCGCGCTGACGTTGACGGCGATGGACAGATGCGCGGTCTCGACGCGTTCGGCCCACAGCGCCAGCTGGGCGCAGGCGGTTTCCATCACCCAGTTGCCGAGCGACAGGATGAGGCCGGTCTCTTCGGCCAACGGAATGAATTCGCCCGGCGGCACCGTGCCGCGTTGCGGATGCTGCCAGCGCACCAGCACTTCGGCGCCGGTCACGCGGCCGCCTTCGACCACCTGCGCCTGATAGTGCAGCACCAGCTGGCCGCCCTCGATAGCCTTGCGCAAGCCGGCTTCCAGTGCGGCGCGTTCCAGCACCACGGTCTGCATGGCGGGATCGAAGAAGCTCATGGCGTTGCGGCCGGTTTCCTTGGACTTGTACATGGCCAGGTCGGCCTGCTTGAGCAACTCGTCGATGGACGCCTGACGACCGTGGAACACGGTGGCGCCGACGCTGGCGGTGGCGCGGTATTCGACGTCTTCCAGCTGATACGGCGCGTCGAGCACGCTGAGGATCTTTTCACCGATGAGTTTGGTCTGGTTGGCGGCTTCCTGCGGGCTCTTGTGCAGGCTTTCCAGCACCACCACGAATTCGTCGCCGCCCACGCGCGCCACCGTATCGTTGGTGCGCACGCTCAAGGCCAGGCGCTGCGCCACCTGCTTGAGCAGCAGGTCGCCCTTGTCGTGGCCGAGCGTGTCGTTGAGCGTCTTGAAATGATCCAGATCGATGAACAGCAAGGCGCTGCTGGTCTTGTTGCGCGCACTGACGGCGATGGCCTGCTTGAGGCGATCGAGCAGCAGCGTCCGGTTCGGCAGGCGCGTCAGTGCATCGAAGAAGGCCAGCTCCTTGATGCGTTCTTCGGCGATCTTGCGCTCGGTGATGTCGTGATGCGTGCCGACGTAATGCGTGATGGCGCCGTCGTCGCTCTTGACCGCGGAAATGGTCAGCCACTCCGGATAGACCTTGCCGTTCTTGCGACGCGTCCAAACCTCGCCCTGCCAACCGCCGAAGCGTTGGATGGTTTCCCATATCTCGTCGTAGAACTGCGGACTGTGGCGATCCGAGCGCAGCACGTCGGGCGTCTGACCGATGATGTCCGCGGGGGAGTAACCGGTCATCTTGGCGAAAGCGTTGTTGACGCGCAGGATGCGACTTTCGGCATCGGTGACCATGATGCCCTCGAGCGAATCGAAAGCCACGGCGGCAATGCGCAGTTCGGCCTCGACCTGCTTGCGTTCGGTGATGTCGCGGCCGCTGGTGCGGTAACCCGCCAGCGCGCCGTTGGCGTCGGTGATCGGAATCCACGACACCGACAGCCAGAACAGCGAGCCGTCCTTGCGCACGCAACGGAACTCGAGATCGTCGCCGCGTTCGCCGCGCAAGCCTTTGTCCAGCTCGGGCGCCACGCGCGGCAGATCGTCGGCGTAGATCATCCGCGCCCTGAAGTCGTCCATCGCCATGCATTCTTCCACCGTGTAGCCGGTGTATTCCCTGACCGACGGATTGACCCAGCGCGGCTTGCCGTCCATGCCCCACCAGACCTCCCAGTTGACGGTGCAGTCGGCGATGGCGCGGAACTGTTCTTCGCTGGCGCGCAGTTCGCGCGTCATCTTGCCGGCCAGACGGATCGCGCGGCGGCGGCTGGACATCAGCGCCCACGCCAGCAAGGCCAGCAGCAAGGTCAGGCCGATGCCGGTGATGGCCGTCTGCATCTCGGCGTTGCGGCCGAAACGGGCATTGAAGTCGTCCAGCGTGTTCATGGTCAGGGTCCAGTTGTGACCGGCCACGACCAGGTATTCCGTCGCGGAGATCACATCCTTGCGAGAGACGACGTCGGATGCATCAGCGCCGGCCGACCGATACAACACCGCATCGGGAGACGGTTCCACACCGTCGTAAATCGAAAACGCCACGCCCAGCGGTTGTTCGCCATAGAGGCTGGCGATCACGTCGCTCATGCGGAACGAGGCATGCACCCAGCCGATCAGATTGGCGCGACGCTCGGCGATGGTCGATTGCGGCATGCCGTGCGCATACACCGGCAGGTACATGAGGAAACTGGCCTGCGATTCATTACTGTCGTCGATATCCAGAAGCACCTTGCCGGAGATTGCCGCCATGCCGGAATCGCGCGCTTTTTCCATGGCGCGCCGGCGCTTGGGCTCGGACCAGGGATCGTAACCGAACGGAGCGCGATTGGTGCCGACGTAAGGCTCGCGCATGATGATGGGCGCATAGTCGGGTCGCTCGCCCGCCGGACGGATTTCATAGTCGGAAAAACCGAGCCGATGCATGCGTCCGACGTGAGCAGCCTTGTCGCCGTCGGCCAGCCATTCTTCGGCGCCGATGGCCTGGATGCCGGAGAAGTTGGCGTCCAGGTTCAGGGCCGTGACGTAATCGTGGAAACCCGTGCGGTCGAAAGTGCCGGAAGCGACGAACAGGCCTTGCACCCCGTGCAGCATCTGTTCATAACTGGCGATGCGCTGCTCGACGCGGCTGACCGCCTCGCGCAGGGAAAAGTCAAACTGCGCGCGCAACTCCTTGTTCGACGCCTGGCGTTCGTGATCCCATGCCAGCCACGTAACGCTGAAGCCGGCGATCATGATCGCCAGCGGCAACAGAATCTGCCGGACCCAGTTCACGGCTCAGCCTGGAAGTCGACCATCGTGGCGGCCAGCGACGGCGAGAAATATTTTTCAAAGATGCGGCGCACGGTGCCGTCGGCGCGCATCTCGTCGACCAGCGCGCGCCACTTGTCGCGCTCGGCCTGCGACAAGGCCTTCTTGGACATGATGAGGCCGTGCGGCACCGACGGATCGTTGAATTCGATGATCGAGGTCACGTCGCGGATGTGCTTCTCTTCCACCACCGGATAGTCGAAGGGCTCCATGATCATGCCCTGGATGCGGTTGGCCAGCAACGCCTGATAGAGCGGATCGAGACCGCCGGCCTGCGTGATGCGATTGACTGCCGCCAGTTTGTCGACCAGGCGATTGGCAGACTCGCTGTAACGGAAACTGCGAATCACGCCGAGATGGAATTTTTCGCTGCGCGCGAATTCGGACAGCTGGCGCATGCCGGTATCCTTGCGCACCAGCAGGTAATACTTGTTGCTGAAATACCAGGCGAAGGAGGCAAACTGGCGGCGCTCCGGGTTGGCGATGCCCGACAGACTGAAGTCGAGCGCGCCCGATTCGATCAGTTGCCAGATGCGTGCGCGCGACATCAGGCTCACGCCGATTTTGCAGCCGCTGCGGCGAATCAATTCGTCCGCGAAGTCTTTATCGATGCCGGTATCGGTATCGGCGGAATACAGCAAGCCATGGTCATGCAGGGCGAGGGTATAAGGGCGGGAGCAATCGAGACCGCCGGCGCTGGCCGCACCCGGCATCCATGCGGCGAGCAGCACGCTGCAGGCACAGGCAAGACGGAAAATACGGGCAAAGCGGCGGCGAATCACCCTCCCCCCGGCGGTAAAAATGACAGAAATACGGCCCCCTTCGTGAGCATCCGAGCGCATTCGCGTACGTTAGTTTTATGGCTTGCTGGCTACCGGCATCCGGTGTTCGTTTTCGTTCGTCCGGGCGACATTGTCATTGCCTCAAACCAACATCCTGTCGTCATGAAAACACCCCATCGCGGCAGGCGAATCAGTTGCAATTTCGTTGAAAATCACCAGTGCCATGGTCGGATGATGTTACCCGACGACCCACTAAACTGCAACCGAGGAAATAGACGGGTAAACACGCTGTTTACGCCGTATGCAGCGTCGACGAACATACGGGGAAAGTTCAGCAAAATGTCAGCATCGCGCTGAAACGGAATACCCCGGCGCGGCAGAAATTGTCACGCGCCCCCCCTGCACCTGCACAGATACCTGCTGCGGCAAGAGATTAAAATAGACCATCTCCCAACCAAGCTGCGAAGCCATCATGCACAAACCGAAGAGCATCGCCTTGTCCGGCCCGAAAGCAGCCCTGCTTGCGGCGCTGCTGTTCGGCGCAGCCACGCCGCTGGCCGGCATGCTGCTGAAGAACAATTCGCCGTGGATGATCGCCGCCCTGCTCTACCTGGGTTCAGGCCTCGGCCTGACCATCTACCGCCGGATCAGCGGCGCCAGACAGCCCATGCCGGCGCGCGCCGAGCTGCTCTGGTTCGCCGGCGCGATTATCTCCGGCGGCGTCCTCGCGCCGGTGCTGTTGATGATCGGACTGACGGGCATGCCGGCGTCTTCGGCGTCGTTGCTGCTCAATGCGGAGAGCGTGTTCACTGCGCTGCTGGCCTGGTTCGCGTTCAGGGAAAACGTCGACCGGCGCATCATGACCGGCATGCTTGCCATCGTCGTGGGCGCCGTCATCCTGAGCTGGCCTGCGCAGACCGGCCCGGTCGCGCTGTGGCCGACGCTCGCCGTCCTCGGCGCTTGCCTGGCATGGGGGCTCGACAACAACCTCACGCGCAAGGTTTCGCTTAACGACGCCACCTGGATCGCCTCCGTCAAAGGCCTTGCCGCCGGCGGCACGAATCTGGCGCTGGCGTTGTTGTCCGGCGCGCACTTCCCGGAAGCTTCCGTGACCGGCGCTACCCTGCTGGTCGGCTTCCTGGCTTACGGCGTGAGCCTCGCGCTGTTCGTCGCCGCATTGCGTCATCTCGGCACGGCGCGCACGGGCGCGTACTTTTCCGTCGCCCCCTTCTTCGGCGCCGGCCTCGCCCTTCTGACCGGGGAACAACTGACCCCACAACTGGCGATCGCCGGCATCTTCATGACCTGGGGCATCTGGCTGCATTTGTCGGAACGGCACGCCCATACGCATCGCCATGAAGAGATGGAACACGATCACGAACATACCCACGACGAGCACCATTTGCACGAGCACGACTTCCCGGTCGTACCCGGCACCACGCATCGCCACCGGCACCTGCATGCCGGCCTGACGCACTCGCATGCACATTACCCGGATGCGCATCACCGGCACCGGCACTGAGAACCTCGAGACTTGCGCCGCCCGCCATATCCGCAACGACTGCCACAGCCATGACCCGATGCACCGACGCCGACATCGCCTTCGCACCGACCGGCTGCGCCGACCTCGAAGAACTGATCGGCATCCGCATCGCCGCCATGCGCGAAAGCCTGGAACGCGTCGGACGCTTCGATCCGGTCCGGGCGCGCGAACGTTTTCAATCGGGATTCTCGCCTGAGCAGACCTGCTACATCCTGTTTGGCGGCAAGCGCGTCGGCTTTGTCGTGGCGAAACGGAACGACGGGCATCTGCTGCTCGATCATTTGTACATTCATCCCGATCATCAGGGCAAAGGCATCGGCAGCACCGTGCTGGCGCGGCTATTCAGGGATGCGGATGCCGCCGCAATGCCGGTTCGCGTCGGCGCGCTGAAACAAAGCAAGGCGAACCGCTTTTACCAGCGACATGGTTTTGTACAAGTTGACGAAGGAGAATGGGATATCTACTACGAGCGTCAAGCGCAATGACTTGCACTTGCGCGCCGCGGCGTACAATTCCCTGATCTGACGATTTGTTCTCATCGCGCATTGCTGCGCACCTGAAGAGAGGCCGACATGCACTACGTACTTTTTTACCGCTTCGTCAAAGACAGCAAGACCGTCAAGCTGCCGTTCCGCAACGACCATCTCAAATTCGCCTGGGAAGCGGCCGAACGCGGCGAACTGATTCTCGGCGGCGCGCTCAGCGATCCGGAAGACGAAGCCATGCTGCTGTTCAAGGGAAACTCGCCGGAGGTTGCCGAGAATTTCGCCAACAAGGATCCGTATGTGCTCAATGGCGTGGTGACGCAATGGCAAGTGCGCTTGTGGACGACGGTTGTCGGAGAAGATGCTGGTACGATTGTCCGGCCGAGCTGACGGCGTCACGTCGGCGCCGGCTCTCCATACACCGGTGGTCATGAGAAGGTCGTTGCGGGCGACAATACCGGCAGCACCATTCAAGCAAGAGTCCAGGTCTAGGGCCTGTTCACATTAAATCTACGAGATGCGTTGCTGCCGGAAAGCGTGCTGGCAAGGCGCGTGGCGTAGCAGGTGGCGGGCCCACCTGCAAGCCATGCAACGCCGCCAGCGCACTTTCTGGCAGCACCCCTTCGGGAACGGCTGCAGGCGTCGCCTGCCGCGCGTTCGCACTCGTAGATTTAATGTGAACAGGCCCTAGTCAAGGTCGGTCGGCGAGATACCCATTTTCAGCAATGCATCCAGGCTCGGCACGAAATAAACAGCAGAAGACAAGGCGGTGGCAAAATTCAACAGCTTGTCTGTTTTCGAAACGCCATCGTCGCCAACGCCATACATCTGCCTGAGCATCCCCATCGTGACGGTGATGTCGTTGCAGAAACCGACGAACATGATTCCCGCTTCTTTCGCGTTTCCATAATTGGCATTTCTGCGGACAATGTCTATTTCCTCACCGTTTCGCCGAAATTGATTCCTGCCGACATGGGAGTCCTCCGGCAGAGGCGATAGCTGGTGACTTCCGGCTTTGGTTCTTCCCCAGACATTCTCGGCCTCATGCACGGACAGGCCTCTCAATTTTTCGACGTCCATTCTCCATTTCTGGATCAGCACAGTTGATCCGCCCTCGCCTTTGCCACCGTCAGGAATGATGGCGACGCTATTGGCTCGGAACGGATTTGGATTGGCAACGCCATCGGCAAACCCGTCGAACGTCACATTGTTGTGATACGGAAAACAGACCTGCTCGCTGACGACATCGGCAAAAGGGCGCAGCATCGCTACCGTTTTGCTCATGCTGTCATAGAGCGTTGCGGCGTTTGACTGCGTAATCCAGATCCAGAGATCGCATTGCGCGGCGGGTGCGATCATGCCATCGGCACTGACGATATCTTGATGGAAGGATTCCAGATTATCCGGAATTCCTGCGGGATAAACTTCACGCCAGAGTTCGGGCTTAAATCCCAGGACCACATTTGCAGTGCCGCCCGTCCGTTGATGATGCTCATTGAGCGTCGGATCGGTAATGCCGGTTATTTCCGGCTCCCAGAGTTTTCCGAGCGTCTCGAAAAGTCGCTGCATATCGACATTCGCTTTCAATGAAAGCTGCAAATGCACCTCGTCGCGAGCGACTACTGAAAGCATTGTTTGTGGCGTTGCCATGGTTATCTTTCCTCTTTTCTGTTCTTTATTTTCGCTATTGATCCGGGCTTGGATTTTACGCGGGGAACAACCGCGAGGACGAGGACTGGCATCCTCAATCGACCAAAAGCAGACCTGCCCAGCCCGAATAGCCTGATTAACGTTTTTTTCAAGTAAAAATGAGCACGACTTGGAGCTTGCACACTGGCACAATATCGCCAAAAGGCCGGGCACTTCGCAAAAATGAGTTCTTTGCGCGGCAAAAAAAAGCCCGCATCGCTGTGAGCCTCTTCAATGCTGATGAGAGGCATCGAACCTCCGATCTACTGATTACGAATCTGCTGCGCCGTCGCGCGAAAAACCCTAAAAATCAAAAGGTTGCGGCGGAATGCTTGTCTATTGAATGTCATCGAACGGCTGGTTAAGCGCTTGATTTTGTTAGGTCGCCAAAGATGCAATAGCACAACCAAGGCTTAAACGACAAAGCCCAGCTTAAGGCTGGGCTTTGTCAGCAATCTGAGGACAACAATTGTTGTCCCTTTTTCTTGCGATTACGATAAGTAATAGCTTATTTAGGGGAACCAGGTGCGTAATCGAGGCATCGACATACCCCCTTTTCACAGTAGTAAAAAGGCTTATCTTTCGGGCATTGTGCAGCATAAGCAGCCGTCGAAAATAGTACTAACAGAGTCAACAAAGCATAGATTTTTTTCATCATTATTCTCCTTAAGATTGACTGAAGAAAATACTTCAACTGTTTAAGTTGGGGCTTGATAAACATCTCCTGTTTTTTCCTGACAATATGTCTCCCTCTGAAGTTGAAATAGGTTTCAGCCCAATGTAAACGTGAGTAGTTGTCAGTTAAGGGTTAAACAGAAGCATATTTATCATGCAGAAATTTGATATTCCGGCAGTTAGATGATTATCCCCTCCAAGTTTTCATACGGCATCTCTACGGGAAATGTGTATAAAGCGCTAGGTTTTTGCCAATGTGGTCGTGCTGCTCCTTGGGGGCTCCAAGCGTCCGCAAAAGAACGATATCAAACGCGCTAAAGCGCTCGCAGCGATGTTGGATTAACGGAAGGAAATGACTATGACCAAACGAATTAAAGTTGACGAGCTGCCAGAATTCGACGCCGCCCCTTATCTCGATAACGAGGAAGCCATTGCGGCATATCTCACCGACATTCTGGAAGCGAACGACGCGGCTTTGCTGGCGTCGGCACTTGGCGACATCGCGCGTGCTCGTGGCATGGGGGAAATTGCCAAGTCGGCAGGCATTACGCGTGAAGCCCTCTACAAGGCGTTGCGCCCTGGCAGCGCCCCGCGCTTCGACACGGTCAACCGTGTTTGCGCTGCGCTCGGTGTGCGCCTGGTGGTACAAGCCGTGCATAGCTGACTACATGCTTAATTTTCTACTGTCCCACGCCGCGATGCCTGTTGCTTCTCGTAGTCGTCACGACAATCGGCATTTCAAAACGATGTCTCAAGCGTTATCCGAAAAGCATTTAAATAGCCCAAGGTGCGGCCAATAGCACAAAGGGTTTCCGGCTTTTTCCGGAAACCCTTTTAAATTGGTGCTGATGAGAGGAATCGAACCTCCGACCTACTGATTACGAATCAGATGGACGGGCTCTTTGGGGGAGCGGGGTATGGGCCGCAGGGCCCATGCAAGCTAGTGCGGTCGCATGCTGTTGGCTTTTGTCTGCGCCCTTGCTGGTGGCTGATAGCAGGCGGGTATCGCGTCATGCAGAACTGTTTTTCTATGCGTTCTGGTCTGTGTCGAGCTGCTTATGTGTATAGCGCCGTCGAGCGCCGGCGCATAAGCCAGCGCGTCAGCGCGCTTGTGCGCTGACGCTCGACGGCGCGTGTCGGCCGCGCAGCGGCCGACACTAGACTTGTACCTAGAACACATAAGGAAGAGAACAGATAGCGCTTGACTTCCCGAAGCGTTTTGCAATGATGGTGTACCCCTACTGTAATTACGACGTAATACAAACTATGGCTCTCAAACCAAAAACTGCGGTTTTCCAAGTGCGTGTCGACCCCGAGCTTTTGATTCGTTTTCAGCTTATGTGCGAAGAACGTCAATACACGGTTTCTGATTTTATCCGCCGTGTGATGTTAACCGAGGTGTCCCGTTTCGATGAGCAACGTGCTGCTGCACAGAGAAAACGTGACCTACTGAATCGCCAGCAGGGTTCTTAAATCGGCCGCTGCTGCGTCTTTTGAAGGGGTATAGAGGTGGACAAGGTAACTTTTGATTTTCGGCCTTTAACGGCCTTCGTAAATAACGCTCCAGGCGATCGTTATCCTCGGGCTATGTTGCTGCTGTTTCAGTTGCTTCGGGTTCTCAAGTTGAATTCCGAGGATAAGCAGGATTTGCTTTTAGACCTGTCGGATCTGTTGGACGGCATACAGCCTTCTGAGCGTTCCGGTATCAAGGTCAGATAGCAAAAGGCCCATGCCAGATTAGAGTCTGTCATGGGCCTGAATAAGCGGCCACGCGGGCGTTAGAGCGCCTTTGTGGCCAACCATAAAACCCAACTAAGCGGAGTTGAATCTCATGGCTACAGCAATCGTTGATCAGGCGCGGCAAGGGCTGCGTCATCTCGAAGAACTTGTTACGTCCGTCCACGCGCTTTCGGCGCTTTCAATAACCACCGATGGTGCTGATATCCAGCATCTCGCGTATCTTTATCACCACCTAGCGACACGCCTCCACGATGATTTTCAAGCGTTCCATGTAGTCATTTCGCAACAGGTTTTACCTCTCGTGGCCGATGTAAAAGTCACGCGGCTGGTGCCTCGTTAATGGTGCTGATGAGAGGAATCGAACCTCCGACCTACTGATTACGAATCAGTTGCTCTACCAACTGAGCTACATCAGCGCGAGCAATATTTTAGCAAAAATTCACCTTTGCAAAATCGCATTTCCATCCATTCCGTCATGCTTTCTCAACATAAGCCTCTGGGACCTTACTCCACTAAGCTACAATCGCGCTCGCGTCTCATTGATGCTATTGCATAACTCCATCTACCCCACTTTCTGCATGAATCACCCTGAAACGGCGCGCGGCATCGCCCTGTCGGTCATCGCGTCGACGCTGTTCGCCCTGCTGTCCGCCTATACCGGTTGGCTGGCGCCGCTCAACGGACTCGATATCTTTGCCTGGCGCATCGTATGGACGCTGCCGCCGGCGCTGGTGCTGATCGTCTGGCGCCGGCATGGCGCGCAGTTGCGTGATGCCGTTCTTGCATTGCTGCGCGCACCTGTGCAGGCGCTGTTGTTTGTCGCGATGACGGCGATGCTGGGGGTGCAATTGTGGTTGTTCCTGTGGGCGCCGTTGAATGGACGGGCGCTGGATGTGTCGCTCGGATATTTCCTGCTGCCGCTGGCGATGGTGCTGATCGGGCGGTTTTATTACGGCGAGCGGCTGGATGTCTGGCAGCGCATTGCGGTGGCGTGTGCGATCGCGGGGGTGCTGCATGAACTGTGGATGACGCGCGCGTTTTCCTGGCCGACGGTGCTGGTGGCGCTGGGGTATCCGCCATACTTCATGCTGCGGCGCCGGCTGAAGCTGAATTCGCTGGTGATCTTCACGATGGAGATCGCATTGCTGACGCCGGTGGCGCTGTACACCCTGGCGATCAGTCCGAATCTGTCAGCCGTGTGGCAACGGCCCGACATGTATCTGATGCTGTTGCCGGGGCTGGGACTGTTGAGCACGGCGGCGCTGGATTGCTTTCTGCGCGCGAGCCGTTTGCTGCCGATGGGCTTGTTCGGGATTCTCGGTTATGTGGAACCGGTGTTGCTGGTGGTGGTGGCGCTCATCCTGCTGGATGAAACGCTGACGGCGGCGCAGTTGTGGACGTATGTCCCGATCTGGATGTCGGTCGGCTTTACGGCGATCCATAGCGTGCGGCTGATGCGGCGGCGCTGATCTCTGTCCTGCTCTGCGGTCTTCGTAATCAGTCTTCTTACGCCGCCTTCAGCGCTACGCTGATAGGCGGCGTTGTCGTTCGGGCGCAAGATGATCGTCCTGCCGGCGCGGCGACATGTTTGCATGCGCACGCCGGCCATCGCCCACTGGAAGCTGATGCTTCCATCCTATGGAGAAATCATCATGGCCAATCCATCTTCGTCCACTCATTCGACACGCGTCGCCATCCTCGCCACCGACGGCTTCGAACAAGCCGAGTTGCTGGAACCGAAAAAAGCGCTGGAAGCAGCCGGCCTGCAGGTCGACGTCATCTCCGCCAAAAGCGGCACGCTGCAAGGTTTCAAGCATGTCGACAAGGGCGAACAGGTGAGGGTCGACAAGATCTTTGCGCAAGCACATCAGGAAGACTATGCGGCGGTCGTCTTGCCGGGCGGCGTGGTCAACGGCGACGCCATGCGGCTGGTGCCGGAGGCGGTGAAATTTGTCCAGCAAGCCAATGAGGCGCACAAGCCGATTGCGGCGATCTGCCATGGCGGCTGGTTGCTGATCTCCGCAGGGCTGGCGAAAAATCGCACAGTCACCAGTTGGCCGAGTTTGCAGGATGATTTCAAGAATGCCGGCGGCAAGTGGGTCGATCGCGAAGTGGTGCAGGACGATAACTTCATCACCTCGCGCAAGCCGGATGACATTCCGGCGTTCAACAAGACGTTGCTGGCGGCATTGAAGAAAGCGGCATAACGCCTTATCTTCTGACGCATGAAAAAAGGACTTGCATCGCAAGTCCTTTTGTCGTTTCAGCAGCGGCTGAGACACCAGCCGTCTGCGCTCTTACTCTTTGTGATAGCCGGTAACGCGCTCGACTTCGTTCTTCGAGCCGAGGAACACCGCGACGCGCTGATGCAGCTTCTCCGGCTGGATATCGAGGATGCGCTGATCGCCGTTGGTGGCGGCGCCGCCGGCCTGCTCGACGATGAAGGCCATCGGATTGGCTTCGTACATCAGGCGCAGCTTGCCTGGCTTGTCCGGTTCCCGCGCATCGGCCGGATACATGAAGACGCCGCCGCGGTTGAGGATGCGGTGCACGTCGGCGACCATGGAGGCGATCCAGCGCATGTTGAAATCCTTGCCGCGCGGACCGGTGGAACCGGCCAGCATTTCGTCGACGTAGCGCTTGACCGGTGGATACCAGTGGCGCGCGTTGGAGGCGTTGATGGCGAATTCCTTGGTGTCGGCGGGAATTTGCATGTCGCGTTGCGTCAGCACCCATGCCCCCATTTCGCGGTCCAGCGTGAAGCAATGCACGCCGTCGCCGGTGGTCAGCACCAGCACGGTTTGCGGGCCGTAGACCGCGTAACCGGCGGCGACTTGCTTGGCGCCCGGTTGCAGGAAATCTTGTTCCGATGGCGTGGTCATGCCGTCCGGCGCTTTCAGCACGGAGAAGATGGTGCCGATGGAGACGTTGACGTCGATGTTGCTGGAGCCGTCCAGCGGGTCGAACATCAGCAGGTATTCGCCTTTTGGATAACGATTGGGAATCGGGTGGATGGTTTCCATTTCTTCCGACGCCATGCCGGCCAGGTGGCCGCCCCATTCGTTGGCTTCGAGCAGGATTTCGTTGGAGATGACGTCCAGCTTCTTCTGCACTTCGCCCTGCACGTTTTCGCTGCCGGCGCTGCCCAGCACTTCACCGAGCGCGCCCTTGCCGACGGCGTGGCTGATGCTCTTGCAGGCGCGGCCGACGACTTCGATCAGCAGGCGCAGTTCGGATGGAATCTTGTTGTGCAGGCGTTGCTGCTCAATCAAATGTTGGGTCAGGCTGATGCGTTTGGTCATGATGCTCTCTCTTAAAAATCAAAATCTTCTTTGCGCCGATGCCAATTCAATTGGACAACGACTTGCTGATGACTTCCGCGACGTCGCGCGACAGGTTAGTCGTGTCGGCCACCTGGCGCAGCGCGGCGCGCATTCTTTCCTGCAGCGCCGGCGCATACTTGCGCCAGCGGTCCAGGCTGCGCGCCAGACGCGCCGCGACTTGCGGGTTGCTGCCGTTGAGCGCGATGACTTGCTCGGCCCAGAAGGCGTAACCGCTGCCGTCGAGCGCATGAAACGCCGACGGATTGCCGTTGCAGAAACTGAAAATCAGGCTGCGTGCGCGATTCGGGTTCTTCAGCGTGAAGGCAGGATGCTGCGCCAGCGCGCGTACGGTGTCGACATCGGCGGTGCGCGCGGTGGCTTGCAGGGTGAACCACTTGTCGATGACCAGCGCTTCCTGTTCGAACTCGGTGTAGAAGGCTTCCAATGCTTTGCCCTTGCCTTCGGCACGGCTGTTGGTCAGCGCGGCGAGTGCGGCCAGGCGATCGGTCATGTTGTTGGCGCCGTCGCATTGCTGTTGCGCCAGCGCGTGCGCCTGCTCGTCGTCGAGTTCGGCCAGATAGGACAACACGACGTTCTTCAGTGCGCGCTTGCCGGAAGCGGTCGCGTCTGGACTGTAGGCGCCCTTGTTTTGATTCGCCTTGTAGGCCGCCAGCAGATCGGCGCGCAGGTCCTTAGCCAGCGTGCGGCGCAGGAATTGGCGCGCGGCGTGGATGGCTTGCGGGTCGATGACTTCCATCTGTTCGGCGATCATGGTTTCCGACGGCAGGGTCAGCACCAGTTCGCGGAAGGCCGGATCAAGCGAGGTGTCGTTGAGCGTGGCGCGCAACGCGTTGGTCAAGGCATCGTCTTGCTGCAGGTTGCCGAGTACGGATTCGACCGAGACCACGTGTCCCGATTGGCGCGCAGCCTGGACGGCGATGGTCAGGTTGAGCAGACGGCGTGTGGCCAGGCGCTGGCCGGCTTCCCAGCGATTGAACGCATCGCTGTCATGCGCCATCAGGAAAGCCAGCTCGGCGTCGCTGTATTCATATTCCAGCACTACCGGCGCGGAGAAGCCGCGCAGGATGGACGGCACCGGCTTCTCGGCGACGCCGGTGAACTTGAAGGTCTGCCTGGCTTGCGTCAGTTCCAGCACGCGCGTGGTCTGTGCTTGCTTGGCCGCCTTTTCGCCGGACAAGCTCAATGCCATATCCTTGCCCTTGCCGTCGAGCAGGCCGACGGCGACGGGGATGTGGAACGGCAGCTTTTTCTTTTGTCCCGGCGTGGGAGGGCAGGATTGCTCCAGCGTCAGTTCCAGCGTCCTGGCCTTGGCGTCGTAACGTACCGATGCGGCCACGCGCGGCGTGCCGGCCTGGCTGTACCAGCGTTCGAACTGCTTGAGGTCGCGCTTGTTGGCGTCGGCCATGGCGGCGCGGAAATCGTCGCAGGTCACTGCCTGGCCGTCGTGGCGCTTGAAGTACAGGTCCATGCCCTTGCGGAAGCCGTCGCGGCCGAGCAGGGTCTGGTACATGCGCACGACTTCGGCGCCTTTTTCATAGACGGTGACGGTGTAGAAATTGTTGATTTCGACGAAGGAGTCGGGGCGCACCGGATGCGCCATCGGGCCGGCGTCTTCCGGGAACTGCGCCTGGCGCAGCACGCGCACGTCGTCGATGCGCTTGACCGCGCGGCCGCTGTCGCTGCCGATCATGTCGGCGGAAAACTCCTGGTCGCGGAAGACCGTCAGGCCTTCCTTCAGCGACAGCTGGAACCAGTCGCGGCAGGTGACGCGGTTGCCGGTCCAGTTGTGAAAATATTCGTGGCCGACCACGGCTTCGATGTTGGCGTAATCGATATCGGTGGCGATGCGCGGATTGGCCAGCACGAACTTGGTGTTGAAGATGTTGAGGCCCTTGTTTTCCATCGCGCCCATGTTGAAGTCGCCGACGGCGACGATCATGAAGCGGTCCAGGTCGAGTTCCAGGCCGAAACGCTCTTCATCCCAGCGGATGCTGTTCTTGAGCGAGTCCATCGCGTGCTGGGTCTTGTCGAGGTTGCCCTCTTCCACCCACACTTGCAGCAATACCTCGCGACCCGATTGCAGCTTGTATTTTTCTTCCTGGCAGACCAGCTTGCCGGCCACCAGCGCGAACAGGTAGGACGGCTTCTTGAACGGATCTTCCCACTTGGCGTAGTGGCGGCCGTCGGGCAGATTGCCTTCTTCGATCAGGTTGCCGTTGGACAGCAGCACCGGATATTTCTTCTTGTCGGCGCGCAGCATGACGGTGTACTTGCCCATGACGTCGGGGCGATCGGGGAAATAGGTGATCTTGCGGAAACCTTCGGCTTCGCACTGCGTGAAAAAATTGCCGTTGGACACGTACAAACCCATCAGCGAGGTATTGCGGTGCGGCTTGGTGGTGGTTTCGATGTCCAGCGTGACCTTGGCCGGCGCGCCGGGAATGCGCAGGATGCCGCCTTGCACGCGGTAGTCGCGCGCGCTCAGCGTCTTGCCGTTGAGGCGCAGCTGGACCAGGTCCAGTTCTTCGCCATACAGTTCGATATCCTTGCCGGCTGCGGCAGGGTTGCGCTGCATGGTGATGCGGGTGGCGACGCGGGTCAGTTCGGGTTCGAGGTCGAAGCCCATTTCGACGGTGTCGACAAAATAGGTCGGGGCAGCGTAATCTTTGCGGTAAATCGTCGGAGGCGTTTCTGTGCGCATGGAGGATATCCCGTGAAATAGGTGCAGAGGTGCAGTAGGAACAAAACACGATTTTACCAATCAACCGTATGGATAGGCAGAAAACGGCGAGAATACTGCGTTGGGGCCGTTGGGCTGGCACAATCTCAGACCACTGATTGCAACGATCAATCATTCACCAAAAATTTCACCGAAGCCGCTCAGCTCACCCAATGACCTGCCAGAACCACCGGAGATTCACCATGAACCGCTTGCTTGGCGCCCTTTTTCTTGCCGGCAGCGCCCTGCTCACAGGATGCGCCACCACCATCACCAGCGACGTCACGGCTTTCCACGCCTGGCCCGCGGACCTGAAGGACAAATCCTTCGTCTTCGCCCCCGCCAAGGAGCAGGAAGACAGCCTCGAATACAGCAATTACGAACAACTGATCCGCGCCGAATTGCTGCGCCTGGGCTTTACCGACGCCTCGTCGGCCAACGCTGCCGCGCTGAAGGTGTCTTTTGCCTACGGCATGCAGTCCGGCACCATCGTCGTGACGCAACCGATGTACGATCCCTTCTGGTACGGCCCCGGCTATCCGGGCTGGCGCGGACGGCCATTCGGCCCGTGGGGTCCCGGACCGTTCTACGATCCGTTCTGGGGACCGCCGATGCAGACCACCGCTTTCCCGGTATTCCAGCGGCGCTTGCATGTGACCATCGCGCGCGCAGCCGGCGATCAGAAGCTGTATGAAGTGACGGTCGACAGCGAGGGCCGCGAGGCGACCTTGCCGATGGCGATGCCCTATATGGTGCGCAGCGCGTTTTCGGAATTCCCCGGCCCCAGCGGCGTGTCGCGCCATGTGGTGCTGAAGCTGGACAAGGCGGTTCCGGCGGCTCCGGCTGCTGCGCCGGCCAAACCCATGCAATGATGTCGGTTCAGGATTTACCCGGGGAAACTGACCTCGCCAACAAAAATCCCGGTCTTGCCGCTTGAGCAAGACCGGGATTTTTTTCGCCCGAACCTGAACGCCGGATCAGGAATACAGCGCTTCACTGCCGAAGGTGATCGCCACAATCACCAGCACCGCCAGGATCAGCACGATCAGCAGACGCCCGAACTTGGGCGAGCCGTCGGTGCCGGAGGGCTGTTCGTCGGGATGATTCATCGGGCTCTTGCCCGGATCGGAGATAGTCACGATCGGTCCTCAGGGAATCAGAATGGTGGAACCCGTGGTCTTGCGACCTTCCAGATCGGCATGGGCCTGGCCGACGTCTTTCAGCGCGTAACGCTGGTTGATGTCGATGTTGAGCTTCTTGCTTTGCACCATCGCGAACAGGTCGCCGGCAGTGGCCTCCAGCGCTTCGCGCGTAGCGGTGTAGGCGCCCAGCGAAGGACGTGTCAGATACAAGGAACCGCGCGAAGCCAGTTCGCTCATGCCGAACGGCGGCACCGGACCGGACGCATTGCCGAAACTGACCATCATGCCGCGCGGCGACAAGCAATCGAGGGAGCCGGTAAACGTATCCTTGCCGATCGAGTCATAGACCACCGGCACGCCTTTGCCGCCGGTGATTTCCTTGACGCGTTCGACAAAATTCTCGGTCTTGTAATTGATCACATGCGCGCAACCGGCCGCTTTGGCCAGCGCCGCTTTTTCCTCGGTGCTGACGGTACCGATCATGTTCACGCCCAGCGCCTTGGCCCATTGGCTGGCGATCAAGCCGATCCCGCCTGCAGCGGCGTGGAACAGGATGGTGTCGCCGCTCTTGAGCGGATAGGTCTGGCGCAGCAGGTATTGCACCGTCATGCCTTGCAACATCATCGCGGCAGCGGTGTCGAAGCTGATCGAGTCGGGCAGCTTGACCAGCACTTCTGCCGAGATCAGGCGCTCTTCAGCATAAGCGCCGTTACCGCCGCGACCGGCATAGGCGACGCGATCGCCGACCGCAAAACCGCTCACGCCGGCGCCGACGGCTTCGATGGTGCCCGCGCCTTCCTGGCCGAGACCGTTCGGCAGCGGCTGCGGATACAGGCCGATGCGGAAGTAGACGTCGATGAAATTCAAGCCGACGGCGGCGTGGCGGATGCGTACTTCGCCGGGGCCGGGATCGCCGACTTCAACGTCGACGTATTCCATGACTTCCGGTCCGCCGGTCTTGAACATTCTGATTGCTTTTGTCATTTCGGTCTCCTGAATGGCGATTGAAGAAAACTTGCTTAAGTCTTTTTGCGCGACAACAAATAAATGCCGGACAACACCAGCGCCGTACCGACCAGCTGGATCGCCGTGATCGGCTCATCCAGCAGCATGGCGCCGAGAAACAGCGTCGACACCGGCCCCACCAGCCCGGCCTGCGCGGCGCTCGGCGCACCGATGCGCGCCACGGCGATCATGGTCAGGAACACCGGCAGCACGGTGCAAAACACGGCGTTGAATGCGGACAACTGGTACACCTCGACCGGCTGCACCAGTGCAGACGTCGGACGCAAAATGAAGAACTGCACGATACACGCCACCGACGACACGCACATGGCATAGGCCACCAGGCGCATCGCGCCGACGCGGCGCACCAGTTCGCCGGAAAAGATCAGGTAGAGCGCATACGAAATCGCCGCCCCCAGCACCAGTACGCTGCCCAGCACCACGTTGCTGCCGCCGGTGTTGATGTCATGTTGCAGCACCAGCGCCGTGCCGAGGTAGGACACCAGCAGCGCGGCCCATTCCACCAGGCCGACCTTGCGCTTGTAGAACGTGAAGGAGATCAGCAGCACGAACGACGGCGTGAGGAACAGGATCAGCCGCTCCAGGCCGGCCGAGATGTATTGCAGACCGAGGAAGTCGAGGAAGCTCGACAGGTAGTAGCCGATCAGGCCGAGGAAGACGATCTTCGCGTAATCGCGTCCGGCCAGCGGCGGCGAATGGCGCGCCTGCCAGACCGCCACGACGGCGAACATCGGGAAAGAAAACATCATGCGCAAGCTGATCACCATCACCGCATCGACGTGGTAGCGGTACATCAGCTTGGCGACGATCGCCTTGGCCGAAAAGAAAATGGCGCCGACGACGGCGAGCAGCAAACCGCCGAGATAGGCCTGGCGTTTGGAAAGGGAGGAGGAAATGGTAGCGGAAGACATCGCATGATTGTAAACGCTCCGGGCCCTGAGCGCCGGAGTATGGCGGCTGCCGGGTTCAGCTCGCCCGGATGGATGCGCTCAGCGGCGCCATCAGCGCATTGAGTTCGGCAGCGTCGAATTTGGGCGCGAGTTCCGCGTCGCTGCCCAGCACGCCCTCGGCCAGCACCGACTTGCGCTCCTGCAGCTCCATGATGCGTTCCTCGATGCTGCCTTCAACGATGAGCTTGTAGACCAGCACGGCCTGGTCCTGGCCGATGCGATGGGCGCGGGCGATGGCCTGCTCTTCCACGGCGGGATTCCACCACGGATCGACCAGGATGACGGTGTCGGCCGCCGTCAGGTTGAGACCGATGCCGCCGGCCTTGAGGCTGATCAGCAAGACAGGCACGCCCTTGCCCTGGAACCGCGCCACCACCGCCCCGCGTTGTGCCGGGGGCGTCTTGCCGGTCAGCGACAGCCAGTCGAGCCGCAAGGCGTCGAGTTCGGTTTCGATCAGCTCCAGCATCTCGGTAAATTGCGAAAACACCAGCACGCGCCGGCCTTCCGCCGCCAGCGACGGCAGCATGTCGCGCAGCATCTCTATCTTGGCGCGTTCGATGTTCTTCGGCGCCTTGTCGCCTTTCAACAGCAGCGGATCGCAGCACACCTGACGCAACTTGAGCAAGGCATCCATGATCGTCACGTGCGAGCCGGTGAAGCCCTTGCGCTCCAGCACGCGGCGCACCTGCTTGTCGGCGGCCGCGCGCACGCTTTCGTAGAGGTCGCGCTGTGCGCCCGCGAGGCGCAGCAGCTTGACGGCGACCGTCTTGGCGGGCAATTCTGCGGCGACATTCTCCTTGCGGCGGCGCAGGATGAAGGGGCGCACGCGCTGCGCCAGCAATTGCGCGCGCAGCGTCTCGCCGTTTTCTTCGATGGGCTTGCGCCACAGCCGCGCGAACGTGGTGGCGTCGCCGAGGAATCCTGGCATGAGGAAATTGAATTGCGTCCACAACTCGCCGAGATGGTTTTCCATCGGCGTGCCGGTCATGCAGAGGCGATGCCGTGCGCGCAAACGGCGCACGGCGCTGGCGGCGCGTGCCGATGCATTTTTGACGGTCTGGGCTTCGTCGAGGATCAGCAGATGGAACGGCTGCCGCGCCAGCATGTCGAGGTCGCGCCACACCAGCGGATAGGTGGTGAGCACGATGTCGTAATCGGCGATGCGCGCAAAATCTTCTTCACGCTCCGGCCCCTGCAGCGCCAGCACGCGCAGACCCGGCGCCATGCGTTTGGCTTCCGCCTGCCAGTTGAACACCAGCGAAGTCGGCAACACCACCAGCGCGGGGCAATCGAGCCGGCCCGCCTGATGTTCGATGAGAATGTGCGCCAGCACCTGCGCCGTCTTGCCCAGCCCCATGTCGTCGGCCAGGATGCCGGCCAGATTGTGTTCGCGCAGATATTGCAGCCAGGCGACGCCGTGCAGCTGATAAGGACGCAGCGTGACGCCGAGTCCGGCCGGCGCAGCGACCGGCGGCGGCTCGCCGGCGGCGCGCAGACGCTGCGCCAGCTGACGCAGGCCGGCATCGCTTTCCATGGTCAGCACGCCGCTGCGCGCGGCGTCGCTGTCGCCCAGGCGCAGGCACATGTCTTCGAGACGGCCGGCGTCCCATGCGGAAATGCGCAGCGCGCCTTCCTTGCGGCGCGGGTCGGTCAGCAGGTCGAGCATGGCCGAGACGATCACCTTGAGCGGCGCCGCAAGCGCATCGACGCGCTTGCCTCCCGGCGCGCGCAACGAGATGAGGGAAATGTCGTCGATGGCGGCGATCTTGTGCACGTCGGTCCAGCGCGCATCTCGGCGCAGCAGATCGGCCAGCATCGGCGCCAGGTCGAAAGACTGGCCTTCGATTTCGAGGCCCATGGTCAGCAGCCACCATGCGGCGCGGCCGGGCCCGACGCCACCGAAATCGCCGATGAGCTTGTGGCGCCCTTGCTGCAGGCGGCTGGCGACTTCCTTGCCGAGCACGGCGCCGGATTCGGGACTGACGATCAGACGCCAGGCGTCGACCGGCACGCTCTCATGCGCGAAGCCGGGACGCACGACGATGGCCCAGCCCTGCTCCTGCAATTGCGGCACCTGGTCGGCCCAGAAATCGCCGAAGTTGTTCTCCAAGAGCAGCGACCACAAGGGATCGTGCAAGGTCGCCATATCCTCGGCGCGCCACTGCAAGGCATCGGGCGGTAACGGCAGCAGACCGGCGGCCTGGATCGCTTCGAGGGCATCGGCTTCGGCGTGCAGGTTGCGGCGCATGACGACCTGCCGCCCTTTCGCGTCGAACAAGGTTTGCGTGGCGGCGGCGCTCTGGTCCATGAGGCTGGTTTGCGCAGGAGTTTCCCAACGCAAGTGCTCGCCCGCTTGATATGTCCAGTCGACCTGCGCGACCGTGACGTTGCCGCCGCGCGGCCCGAACAGCCCGCCCGGGCGCAGGCCGAACACGCCGTCGCCGCGCGTGAGGGTGTGCAGCGTCAGGCGCGGGCGAAAGCGCCCCAGTACTTCAGCGGCGTTCAGCGACGATGAGGAACGGTCCTCGGAAACTGCCATTGGCTGATCGATCAACGCTTCTTGAGCAAGGATCCGAGCACGCCGCGGATGATTTCGCGACCGACCTGCGAGCCGATGCTGCGCGCCGCGGATTTGACCATGGCTTCGACTGGCGACTCGCGACGGCTGCTTCCACCCTTGCCGCCGGCGCTGTTGCCGAAGAATCCGCCGGCGGCGTCCTTCAGCAGATCGCCGAGGCCGCCGCCGGAAGATTCCGGTTCGGCCGGGACGGTCGTGTTGGCAGGCGCGCCGGCAGCCGGTGCATTGCCCGGCTGCTGGGCGGCGCGGCCCTTGAGTTTTTCGTAGGCGGATTCGCGGTCGACGACTTTTTCGTAGACGCCGGCCACCACGGACGAGGCGATGAAGGCCTTGCGTTCGTCGTCGGTGATCGGACCGATCTGCGAACCGGGCATCATGACATAGGCGCGCTCGACCACGTTCGGGCGGCCCTTTTCATCGAGGAAGGACACCAGCGCTTCGCCGACGCCAAGTTCGGTGATGGCGGTCGCGGTATTGAGCTGCGGATTGGCGCGGAAGGTTTCGGCCGCCGCCTGCACCGCCTTCTGGTCGCGCGGCGTGTAGGCGCGCAGGGCATGCTGCACGCGGTTGCCGAGCTGGCCCAGCACGGTGTCGGGAATATCCAGCGGATTTTGCGTGACGAAGAACACGCCGACGCCCTTGGAGCGGATCAGGCGCACCACCTGCTCGATCTTTTGCAGCAGCGGCTTGGGCGCTTCGTCGAACAGCAGATGCGCCTCGTCGAAGAAGAACACCAGCTTGGGCTTGTCGAGGTCGCCGACTTCCGGCAGGTGCTCGAACAGCTCGGACAGCATCCACAGCAGGAAGGTCGAATACAGGCGCGGTGCGTTGAGCAGCTTGTCGGCCGCGAGGATGTTGATCACCCCCTTGCCCTTGGCATCGGTCTGCATCCAGTCTTCGATGTTGAGCATGGGTTCGCCGAAGAACTTGTCGCCGCCCTGCTCCTCGATGCCGATCAGGCCGCGCTGGATGGCGCCGATGCTGGCGGCGGAGATGTTGCCGTATTCGGTCTTGAAGGTGGCGGCGTTGTCACCGACGTGTTGCAGCATGGCGCGCAGGTCTTTGGTGTCGAGCAGCAACAGGCCGTTGTCGTCGGCGATCTTGAACACGAGTTGCAGCACGCCTTCCTGCGTGTCGTTCAGATTCAGCATGCGCGACAACATCAGCGGACCCATGTCGGAAATCGTGGCGCGCACCGGATGGCCCTTTTCGCCGAAGACGTCCCAGAACGTCACCGGCAGCGCTTCCCAGGCCGGCTCGTTCATGCCGAGCGAGCTCAGGCGTTCCTTGCCCTTGGCGGTCAGCACGCCGGCCTTGGACAAACCCGACAGATCGCCCTTGACGTCGGCCATGAATACCGGCACGCCGATGTCGGACAGGGCCTGCGCCATCACTTGCAGGGTCACGGTCTTGCCGGTGCCGGTGGCGCCGGTGATGCAGCCGTGGCGATTGACCAGATTGGGCAGCAGCGCCAGTTCCTGGGTCTGATTGCGGGCGATGAGAAGTGGATTGATCATGATAGGAATGGTGTGAAAAAACCAATAAAGAGGATGGCCAGAGGTCGGCTTGGAGGTCGGACGATATGGTAAAATTCCCGGTCGATTATAACTAGAACGCCTTTCGTCAATCTCCGATATCTGCTGAAAATTCAGTGGATTTCGCAACGATCCGGTCGGAGCGCGTTTCATCAAGGCAGGAAAGATTCATCATGGCTGGACACAGCAAATGGGCCAATATTCAGCATCGCAAGGGCCGTCAGGACGAAAAGCGCGGCAAGATCTGGACGCGCCTGATCAAGGAAATCACCGTTGCAGCCCGCATGGGCGGCGGCGAACCGGACGCCAACCCGCGTCTGCGCCTGGCCGTCGACAAGGCTGCCGACGCCAACATGCCCAAGGACAACGTCACGCGCGCCATCCAGCGCGGCACCGGCACCCTGGACGGCGTCAACTATGAAGAAGTCCGCTACGAAGGCTACGGCATCAACGGCGCGGCCATCATCGTCGACTGCATGACCGACAACCGCATCCGCACCGTGGCGGAAGTGCGCCATGCGTTTTCCAAGTTCGGCGGCAACATGGGCACCGAAGGTTCGGTGTCGTTCATGTTCAAGCACTGCGGCCAGCTGATGTACGCGCCGGGCGTGAGCGAAGACGCCGTCATGGAAGCCGCGCTCGAAGCCGGCGCCGACGACGTCATCACCGACGAAGAAGGCGGCATCGAAGTGTTGACGCCGCCGCACGACTTCGCCGTCGTCAAGGCTGCGATGGAAAAGGCCGGCTTCAAGGCCGAAATGGCCGAAATCATCATGAAGCCCGCGACCGAAACCGTCTTCACCGGCGACGACGCCGTCAAGATGCAAAAACTGCTGGATGCCTTGGAAAACCTCGACGACGTGCAAGAGATTTACAGCAACGCAGTCATCGAAGAATAAAGCCGGCCAACCATTCTTACTTAGTCCATCCCATGAAAATCCTCGTTGTTGGCTCCGGCGGTCGTGAACACGCACTGGCCTGGAAAATCGCCCAATCCCCACGCATCCAAACCGTCTACGTTGCCCCGGGCAACGGCGGCACCGCGCTCGACGAACGCCTGGAAAACGTTGCGATCACCGATCTCAACGAACTCGCCGATTTCGTCGAAAAAGAACACGTCGCGCTGACCGTGGTCGGCCCGGAAGTGCCGCTGGCCGCCGGCATCGTCAACCTGTTCCGCGCGCGCGGCCTGAAGATTTTCGGCCCCACCAAGGAAGCCGCACAGCTGGAAAGTTCGAAGGATTTTTCCAAGTCCTTCATGAAGCGCCATGCAATCCCGACGGCGGAATACCAGACCTTCTCCGACGTCAAGGCGGCCCACGACTACGTCGATCAAAAGGGCGCTCCCATCGTGATCAAGGCCGACGGCCTGGCCGCCGGCAAGGGCGTGGTCGTCGCACTGACGCTGGAAGAAGCGCACGGCGCGGTCGACATGATGCTGTCGGACAACAAGCTCGGCGACGCCGGCGCGCGCGTGGTGATCGAAGAATTCCTGGCCGGCGAAGAAGCCAGCTTCATCGTCATGGTCGACGGCAAGAACATCCTGCCGCTGGCCACCAGCCAGGACCACAAGCGCCTGCAGGACAACGACCAGGGCCCGAACACCGGCGGCATGGGCGCCTACTCTCCGGCGCCGATCGTGACCCCGGCGCTGCACGCCCGCGTCATGCGCGAAATCATCGTGCCGACCGTGCAAGGCATGGCCAAGGACGGCATCCCGTTCTCCGGCTTCCTGTATGCCGGCCTGATGATCGACGACAAAGGCAACCCGAAGACGCTGGAATTCAACTGCCGCATGGGCGATCCGGAAACGCAGCCGATCATGGCGCGCCTGAAGACCGACCTGCTGACCGTGATGGAACATGCCGTGGCCGGCACGCTGGACACCATCGAGCTGGAATGGGACCGCCGCACCGCGCTGGGCGTGGTGATGGCCGCCGCCGGCTATCCGGATGCGCCGCGCAAGGGCGACCTGATCACCGACATCCCGGCTGAAACCGTCGATTGCGTGACCTTCCATGCCGGCACCACCCTGACAGGCGACAAGCTGACCACTTCGGGAGGTCGCGTGCTCTGCGTCGTGGGTCTGGGCGACAGCGTCAAGGTCGCGCAGAAACAGGCTTACGCCGCCGCCGACCTGATCCATTTCGAAGGCGCGCAGCTGCGCCGCGACATCGGCTGGCGCGCCATCAAGCGCTGATGCCGTAAAACACGAAACAGCGGAAAACCTCGCAAAATCCCGTGTTTTGCGAGGTTTTTTCTTTGTATCCCGCCGTTTTGCATAAAATCGCACCGAATCTGCAACGACTTTGCAACAAATTGCGCCGGCGGAGAACTAACTCCGGCAATTGCCGCGCACAAACGACGTGGACAGGGACCCAAAGCAAGCCTTAAGTCCCCCATCCGCGCAACGCATACAAGAAAGGAACCCGCATGCAACAACATCTGCTCAATCTGGACACCCTGATCAATCTCTATCTGGTGCCGTTCGGCCTCAAGGTCCTGGCCGCGCTGGTCATCTGGATCGTCGGCGGCATGCTGATCGCCACCTTCGCCAAGGTCGTGCGGCGCGTGCTGACGGCGCGCCAGGTGGACGCGACGCTGATCAACTACGCCATTTCGGCGATTCACGTGATCTTGCGCGTGCTGCTGGTGATGGGCATCCTCGAAGTCTGCGGCGTGCCGACCACCTCGTTCGCCGCCATGATCGGCGCCGTCGGCGTGGCGCTGGGCGTGGCCTGGTCGGGCCTGCTGTCGAACTTCGCCGCCGGCATCTTCCTGGTGGTGCTGCGTCCGTTCAAGGTCGGCGACTACATCACGGCAGCCGGCCAGACCGGCACCGTGACCGACATCGGCCTGGTGACGACGACCATGCTGACCGACAACAACCTGCGCGTGATCATCGGCAACAACAAACTGTTCTCGGACATCATCACCAACTACAATGTCCACCCGACCCGCCGCGTCGATCTGCGTTGCCAGATTGCCTACGGCGTCGATCCGGCCGAGGCGATCGCGCGCCTGACCGACAAGGTGTCGCGCATTCCGAATGTACTGGTCGACCCGCCCGTCGCCGTCGTTATCCTGGAGTTCAACGCCATTGGCACGCTGCTGGCCGTACGCCTGTATGCGCCGACGCCGAACTTCGGCCAGGTCTACAACGACACCAACCAGGCCATCGCCCAGACATGCGCCGAAGCCGGCTGGCCGGCGCCGGCGACGTATCAGGTCAGCGTCGCCAATCCGACCGCCGACAAGGCCGCGCCGCAGGCATAAGCAGCCGGAAGGCGCCTGAGGTGCGCGCTTTTCGCGACACTCCGCTCACAATTCTCTCGCCAAACCTGTTCCGGAGCCGCCAAAAGCGCTCCGGGCTATCCGCTGAAGCCCCTGTCAGGGTACAATCGCGGGGGTAATTTTTCCTGCGTGCACCAAAGAGCGCCTTTGCGGCTGCCGCCACGCCCCCTACCGACGACACCCCGTGACATCATCCGTTAACGCTTTTAGAACTCATTTCATTCATATCCGTGAGTGCGAACACTCCTGTTTGGGAGGTAGTGCAAGGCGCGTCGCTCAGCCAAGACTGGGTGTCTTGGCAAGCGGCGCAACGCAGCAATACGCCCAAACAGGACGTTCCCTACGGGTTTGCGCCATAAAGGGCGCTGGCCGCGTTGCGCTCCTTGCGCGTGGCACCACCACGCGACGCGTCGCACGCCTTGCCAGCGCCCTTTATGGCGCAAACGCATCTCACGGATATGAATGACATGAGTTCTCCCGTTAAAGCCTATCTGCAAGACCTCCAGCACCGCATCGTCGCGGCGTTAGAAGTCGTCGACGGCAAGACCTTCCTGACCGACTCCTGGGAACGCCCCGAAGGCGGCGGCGGGACCTCGCGCATCATCGAGGAAGGCAATGTGCTGGAACGCGGCGGCGTCGGCTTCTCCCATGTGATGGGCAAGAACCTGCCGCCCTCGGCTGCCGCCAACCGTCCGGAAATCGCCGGCCGCGAATGGGAAGCCATGGGCGTGTCGCTGGTGCTGCATCCGCGCAATCCTTATGCGCCGACGGTGCACATGAACGTGCGCTTCTTCACGACCAAGGCGGAAGGCCGGGAGCCGGTCTGGTGGTTCGGCGGCGGCATGGACCTGACGCCTTACTATGGCTTCGCGGAAGACGCGACGCATTTCCATCGCAGCTGCCGCGATGCGCTGGCGCCGTTCGGCGACGAACTGCATCCGCGCTTCAAGAAGTGGTGCGACGAGTATTTTTATCTGAAGCATCGCAAGGAAGCGCGCGGCGTCGGCGGGATTTTCTTCGACGATTTCAATGCGCTGCCGTTCGACGACAGTTTTGCACTGATGCGCAGCGTCGGCGACCGTTTCCTTGATGCCTACCTGCCGATCCTGCAGCAACGCAAGGACACGCCTTACGGCGAGCGCGAACGCGACTTCCAGGCTTATCGGCGCGGACGCTATGTCGAGTTCAACCTGGTGTTCGACCGCGGCACGCTGTTCGGCCTGCAATCGGGCGGACGCACCGAGTCTATCCTGATGTCGATGCCGCCGGTGGTGAAGTGGCGCTACAACTGGCAACCCGAGGACGGCAGCCCGGAAGCGCGGCTCTATACCGATTTCCTGCCGCACAAGGAATGGATCTAGTGGCGGCCGCTCTGCCTACGCCGCCCACCCCTGCTTCGCGCTGCATCGCCATCCTGGGCGGCAGCTTCGATCCGGTCCATAACGGCCATGTCGCGCTGGGCGATCATTTCGTCGAACTGCTGAAGCCGGACGAACTGCGCGTCATTCCGGCGGGCAACCCATGGCAAAAGCATGGCCTGCAAGCCACGCCGGCGCAACGCGTGGACATGGTCCGGCTGGCGTTCGGCCATGAACACGTGCCTGTGGTGATCGACCAACAGGAAATCCGCCGCACGACGGCAACTTACACCATCGATACCTTGCAGGCCTTGCGGGCCGAGCTCGGTCCCGAGGTCTCCATCGTTTTCCTGATGGGCGCAGACCAATTGCAGCATCTGGACACCTGGCAAGGCTGGCAACAGCTGTTCGATTACGCCCACCTGTGCGCCGCTTCGCGCCCCGGTTTCGGCATCGACTCCGCGCAGGTGCCGAAGGTTGTCATGCAGGAATTCACACGCCGTGCCGGCACTGAAAAGGAAATACGCACCACCTCGCACGGCAAAGCCTATCTGGCATCCAGTCTCGAGGTCGACATTTCGTCGACCGAGATCCGGTCTTTGCTGCAACGCGGCGAGAGACCGGAGTCGCTGATCCCGGCGAGGGTGCTAGACTATATCGAACAACATCATCTCTATCAAAACTAATGGATATCAAAAAACTGCAAACAGCCGTCGTCGACGCGCTGGAAGACGTCAAAGCCCAGGACATCAAGATCTATGACACCACTCACCTGACCAGCCTGTTCGACCGCGTGGCGATCGCCTCCGGTACCTCGAACCGCCAGACCAAGGCACTGGCCGCATCGGTGCGCGACAAGGTCAAGGCCAAGGGCGGCAACGTCGTCAGCGTCGAGGGCGAAGACACCGGCGAATGGGTGCTGGTCGATCTGGGCGACATGATCGTCCACATCATGCAACCGGCCATCCGCGCCTACTACCGCCTGGAAGAAATCTGGGGCGACAAGGAAGTGAAGATGGGCGCCGCCAAGCGCGTGGCCTCCACCGCCGCCGCCAAGAAAGCCGCCGAAGGCGAAACGCCGACCAAGATGCGCCGCACCCGCGCCCAGGCGGAAGCCGTCGAAGCCAGCCAGGCGCTGGACGACGACGACGCACCGAAGAAACCGGCACGCAAGCCGCGCGCCACCGCGGCAACGGCCCAAGCCAAGCCGGCGCCGAAGACCACGCGCGCACCGCGTGCATCGACCACGCTCAGCGCCGCCAAGAACAAGGCTGCCGCCGGCACCGGTGCTGCCGTCAAGCGCAAGGCGCCCGCCAAGAAAGCAGTCGGCACCACCGTCAAGGTCGCCATGCCGAAAAGCGCCGTTGCGTCGAAAAAGGCAGCGGCCGCCAAGCGTCCGGCACGTCCCAAAGCCAAGGCCTGACGCCGGTGGTGTGAGCCATGCAGCTCATCATTACCGCCGTCGGCCACAAAATGCCGGACTGGATAGCATCGGGATTCAATGAATACGCCAAGAGAATGCCGGCCGAGTGCCGGGTTCTGTTGAAAGAAATCAAACCGATAGAACGCTCCGGCAGCAGGACCGCAGAAACCGTGATGTCGCAGGAACGCAGCAAGATCGAAGCGGCCCTGCCGAAAGGCGCGCGCATCATCGCGCTGGACGAGCACGGCAAGGACATCACCTCGGTGCAGTTGTCGCAGTTGCTGACGCAGTGGCGGCAGGACGGCCGCGACGTCGCCTTCGTGATCGGCGGCGCCGACGGACTCGATCCCGGCCTCAAGGCCAATGCCGACATGCTGGTGCGCATTTCCAGCCTGACGCTGCCGCACGGCATGGTGCGCGTGCTGCTGGCGGAACAGTTATACCGCGCCTGGTCGATTACGCAGAATCATCCTTATCATCGCGTGTAAGGCAGAGAACACGGCGTAGCAAACCGGGACTGGAAAGAAAACAAGCAAGCACATCCTTGCCGCTGGCATCAGGCGGCCAGGGTGTACGGATAGATACTGAGAAGTGTTGCTTCATGAAACTTGCTGACAAAAAAATCTACCTCGCCTCCAAAAGCCCGCGTCGGCGCGAACTGCTGCGCCAGATCGGCATCGATTTCGAATTGCTGCTCAACGACAAGGAAGTCGACGAGCAAGTCCTCCCTGACGAAAAACCGGCGGCCTATGTCGCCCGCGTCACGCGCGACAAGCTCATGAGCGCGCGCCAGACCATGCTGTACCGGCAATTGCCGATGCGCCCCATCCTGGCGGCCGACACCACCGTCGTCGTCGACGACCTGATCCTCGGCAAACCCGCCGACGTGAAAGAAGCCATCGAGATGATCACGCGCCTGTCCGGCCGCACGCACCAGGTGCTCACCAGCATCGCCGTCGCCTTCCAGGAACAGATGTGGCAGACCACGCAATACTCCGACGTCGTCTTCGAATCGCTGACCGACGACATGATCCGCGCCTATTGCTCCACCCAGGAACCCTACGACAAGGCCGGCGGCTACGGCATCCAGGGACTGGCGTCGATCTTCATCAAGGACATCGCCGGCAGCCACTCCGGCATCATGGGCCTGCCGCTGTTCGAGACGGCGCAACTGCTGCAAAACACCGGCTTGCGCATCTTGCCGCCGGCCACGCTGTGAGCCGCCTCCGCTCTTCCAAGAATTCACATTTTAGGGTCACCGGACCATGAACGAAGACATCCTGATCAACATCACGCCGCAGGAGACGCGCGTGGCGCTCATCCTGCAAGGCGCGGTGCAAGAACTGCACATCGAACGCACGCTCTCGCGCGGCCTGGCCGGCAACATCTACCTCGGCAAGGTGGTGCGCGTGCTGCCGGGCATGCAGTCGGCCTTCATCGACATCGGCCTCGAACGCGCAGCCTTCCTGCACGTCGCCGACATCTGGGAAGCCAAACCGCACGACGGCCAGCATGGCCAGAACGTGCCGCAAATCCCGATCGAAAAACTGCTGTTCGACGGCCAGACCATTACCGTCCAGGTCATCAAGGATCCGATCGGCACCAAGGGCGCGCGCCTGTCGACGCAAATCTCCATCGCCGGCCGCATGCTGGTCTACCTGCCGCAGGACAAGCACATCGGCATTTCCCAGCGCATCGAAAACGAAGCCGAGCGCGAACTGTTGCGCAGCAAGGTGCAGGCCCTGCTGCCGCCGGAAGAAAAAGGCGGCTTCATCATCCGCACCATGGCCGAAGACGCGTCCGACGCCGACCTGCAAATGGACGTGGAATATCTGCGCAAGACCTGGGCCAGCATCGTCGCTCAGACCAAGACCAAGCCCGCGGCGACGCTGATGTACCAGGACCTGAGCCTGGCCCAGCGCGTGCTGCGCGATTTCGTCAGCGACGACACCTCGAACATCCAGGTCGACTCGCGCGAGAACTTCCAGATGCTGCAGGAGTTCGGCACGCTCTATACGCCGTCGGTCCTGCCCAAGCTGATGCACTATCGCGGCGAACGTCCGCTGTTCGACCTGTACGGCGTGGAAGAAGAAATCGAACGCGCGCTGGGCCGCCGCGTCGACCTCAAGTCCGGCGGCTACCTGATCGTCGACCAGACCGAAGCGATGACCACCATCGACGTCAACACCGGCAGCTTCGTCAACGGCCGCAACTTCGACGACACCATCTTCAAGACCAACCTGGAAGCCGCCCACGCCATCGCGCGCCAGTTGCGCCTGCGCAATCTGGGCGGCATCATCATCCTCGACTTCATCGACATGGAAAACCTCGAGCACCGCGCCGCCGTGCTCACGGAACTGAACAAGGCGCTGCAGCGCGATCGCACCAAGATTTCGGTTTCCAATTTTTCCACGCTGGGCCTGGTGGAAATGACGCGCAAGCGCACGCGCGAATCGCTGGCGCATATCCTGTGCGAAACCTGCCCGGCCTGCAAGGGCAAGGGCCAGGTCAAGACGTCGCGCACGGTCTGCTACGAAATCCTGCGCGAAGTGCTGCGCGAAGCCAAGCAATTCAACCCGCGCGAGTTCCGCATCCTGGCGGCTCAGGTGGTGGTCGACATGTTCCTGGAAGAAGAATCCCAGCACCTGGCGATGCTCGGCGACTTCATCCAGAAGCCGATCTCACTGCAGGTGCAGACCGATTATCAGCAGGAACAGTACGACATCATCCTGATGTGACCGGAGCGCGGCATGTCTGAACAGCGCTCCTTATGACGTCGCTTGCAACGCCTCCTCTTCCGGACATCCTTGCTCCCGGGCTGGACGTCGTTTTCTGCGGCATCAATCCCGGGATGCGCGCGGCAGCGACCGGCCACCATTTCATGGGCCGCAGCAACCGCTTATGGAAAACCGTTCATCTTTCCGGTTTCACGCCGGAACTCATCGATCCGCTCGACGACCGCAAGATACTCGTGCATCGCTGCGGCCTGACGACCGTCGTCGAACGCCCGACGGCGCGCGCCGATGAACTGCTTCGCGATGAATTCATGCTTGCATCGGCGACGTTGCGCAAGAAGATTGAACAACTCAAGCCCAGGTGCCTGGCGTTTCTGGGCAAGCCCGCGTACCAGGCCATCTCGGGAAGGCCCAGCCTCGCCTGGGGAAAGCAAGCGGAAACGTTCGGCGGCGCGATGGTGTGGCTCTTGCCCAATCCGAGCGGACTGAATCGCGGATTCAGCCTGGATGCGCTGGTGCAGGCTTATCGGGAGTTGCACGATGAACTTTCGCGCAGCAAATCACAAGCGGCAAGCCCCCTCGCCAAACAACCGTCGTCGCGTCCATCCATGAAAACCGGCCATTGAAAAGTTGCCTCGAAAGCAAGCCCCTATCGACCGGCTTTACATGCGACTCAAGGCATTTCGGCCTGCCCTTGCATTACAATGTGCGGTTTCTCCGATTCGCGGCCTGGCTGCGCCCTTGCGGGCCAATTCAGGGTGCTCCAAGGACTGCCTGGATGCTTGTATTCACCTCCGTTGCCGTGTTTTTGTTTTCTGCCATTGCGCTGGTGGTGGCGAGCGGCTTTTCGCTGGGCGCGGGCATGCTGGTATTGGGCAGCCTGGCCTTGCTGGCGCGTCGTCCCGCGCCGTTCAGGCTGGAAAGGCAAGACGGCTTCCTGATTGCGGTGCTGGCGATTTACTTTGCGGTCGGCATCGCATCAAACCTGATTCACGCCGCGCCGGCACGCGAATACGACGCGCCGCTGCGCTTCCTGCTGGCGATTCCTGCACTGCTGCTGTTGCTGGCGTACCCGCCGCGGCCGACGGCGTTCTGGTCCGGCCTGGCGCTGGGCGGCATCGGCGCCGGTCTGTTCGGCGCATGGCAGTTCTTCGTCGGCGGCGAGATGCGTCCGGGGGGAACCACCAATCCGATCCAGTACGGCAACATCAGCATGGTGCTGGGCGTTCTCTGCCTGTGCGGCTTGTCCTGGGCGCAACGGCAGCCCCATCGATCGTTCTGGACGTGTATGCTCGGCGCGGGCATGTTCGCCGGCCTGGCCGGGTCCTTGCTGACCGGCAGCCGCGGCAGTTGGCTGGGACTGCCGGTTTGCCTGATCATCTTCCTGGTGCACCATGCCGGTACCGCCAGCGGGCGCCTGCTGCGCGGCGGTGTTCTGGCTTTCTGCGTTGCTCTTGCCGTGCTATGGATGATCCCGCAATCGGGCCTGAAGGCGCGCATTCAACTGGCGCTGACCGAAGCCGGCGATTACATGGCGCACGGCAATGCCGACTCCTCCGTGGGCGCCCGCCTGGAGATGTGGCGCGCCGGCGTGGCCATGTTGCCGGGACACTGGCTGCTGGGCTGGGGCAAGCAAGGCATGCTCGATCGCAAGGCGGAACTGGTCCGGCAAGGTGCGGCGGCGCCGTCCATCGAAGAACACACCCATTTGCACAACGAATACCTCGACGCCCTCGTCAAGCACGGCCTGCCTGGCCTGCTGGCGGTGTCGGCGCTCTACCTGGCGCCGCTGCGGCTGTTTGCGCGCCACTTGCGGCATCCGGACCATGCCGTTGGCGACTATGCGCTCGCCGGTACGCTGCTCGTGGTCAGCTACCTGGCGTTCGGCCTGACGCAGGCTTTTTTGACGCACAATAACGGGGTCATGATTTTTGCGTTCATGACGGTCATACTCTGGGCCAATTTACGCACCCGGATGCGGCTGGCCGTGGCATGATCGCCCATCGCATTTTCAATTGCAGCAATCAGTAAGGAACAACATGTTTTTGTCGCACAATATGAAGCGCCTCGCCGCGCTGCACTGGCCTCACAAGAAGCGCCTGGCGGTGGCTTTCCTCGCCATGATCGTCACGGCGGCGACCGAACCGGTGGTGCCGTATATCTTTCAGGTGCTGCTGGACAAGGGCTTCGTCGGCAAGCCGACATTCTCGCTGTGGCTGGTGCCGGTGGCGGTGATCGGCATTTTCTTCATCCGCGGCATCGCGACGTTCACCAGCTCGTACATGATGACCTGGGTGACGACGCGCATCCTCAACGAACTGCGCCGCCAGATGTTTGCGCGCATGCTGGACCTGCCGGTCAACTTCTACGCCACCAACACCGTCGGCAAGGTGATCAACTCGATGATGTTTGAAGTGCAACAGATCATCGACATGGTGACCAAGGTATTCACGTCCATCGTGCGCTCGGCGCTGACCGTGCTGGGCCTGCTGGCGTGGCTGCTGTATCTGAACTGGGCGCTGACCATCGTCACGCTGGTGCTGCTGCCGCTGGTGTCCGTGGTCGTGCGCACCACCGGCAAACGCCTCAAGAAACTCAATCGCGATTCGCTGGCGGTCAATGCCGAACTCACGCAAGTCATCGAAGAAACCACGCGCGCGCAGCAAGTGATCAAGATCTTCGGCGGCCATGACTACGAAAAAGGCCGTTTCCACGAACGCGCCGAGAACCTGCGCCGCTACACCATGCGCATGACCACCGCGTTTTCCGCCACGGTGCCGATCACGCAATTGATGACCGCCTGCGCGGTGGCGATCGTGATCGTGATGGCGCTGATCCAGTCGGGCAACGGCCAGATCACGGTCGGCGGCTTCGTGTCCTTCCTGACCGCGATGCTGATGCTGCTGGCGCCGCTCAAGCAACTGGCGGAAATCAACGGCCCCCTGCAACGCGGCATGGCGGCGGCCGAAGAAGTCTACATCCTGATCGACAAACCCGTCGAACGCACCGGCGGCGAGACTCTGCCGGCGCGCAGCAGCGGCAAGCTGGATCTGGTCAACGTCAACTTCTCCTACCCCGGCCATACCCAGCTGGCGCTGCAAAACATCAACCTGAACGTGCAGCCGGGCGAGGCCATCGCCTTCGTCGGCATGTCCGGCGGCGGCAAGTCGACGCTGGTGAGCCTGATCCCGGGCTTCTACTCCGCAACAAGTGGCGAAATCCTGCTCGACGGCAAGCCGATCGAGTCGATTTCGCTGACCAGCCTGCGCCAGCAGATCGCCATGGTCAGCCAGAACACCGTGCTGTTCGACGACACGCTGGCGGCCAACATTGCCTACGGCGACCCCCATCCCGATGCCGAACGCGTGCGCGCGGCGGTTGTCGCCGCGCATCTGACCGATGTCGTGGAAGGCATGCCGGAAGGCCTGGAAACCCGCATCGGCGACAACGGCTCGCGCCTGTCCGGCGGCCAGCGCCAGCGCGTGGCGATCGCCCGCGCGATCTACAAGGATGCGCCCATCCTGATCCTCGACGAAGCCACCTCGGCGCTCGACACCGAATCCGAACGCGCGGTCCAGGCCGCGCTGGATCGCCTGATGGAAGGCCGCACCACCTTCGTGATTGCGCACCGCCTGTCGACCATCGAGCGCGCCGACCGCATCGTCGTGCTGTCGCATGGCCAGATCGTCGAAGTCGGCTGCCATCAGCAGTTGCTGGCCAATGAAGGCGTGTACGCCAACCTCTACCGTTTACAATTCTCGCAGCAGGCGGGCGCCTGAAACCGTTGCACCTGCCGGCAAGCACAGAAGAACATAGCGAAGCATCGAAGAAAAAACCTCAACCATGCCCCAGACACTGATTCCAGCAGCGCTGCTGAAAAAGTCGGACAAGATCCTGTTCATCGCCCACCTGGCGCTGGGCGATTTCACTTACCTGCAGAATTTCTTCCAGGCGTTCAAACAAGCCAATCCGCACCTGAAGGTGCATCTCTGGGTTGACGAGGTGCGCCGCACCGGCGACGAATCGCAATGGAAGCACCTGCAAAAATATTCGCTGTACGACTGGGTCGCAGCCTGCCCTTTCTTCGACAAGATCTATACCCGCACCTACAGCCCGGCGCTGTACCAGGAATCGATCATCGAAGCGCGGCAGGAGCACTATCCCATCGTCGTCTCGCTGGCGACCCTGCGTCCCCACCTGTACGCATCGCTGGCGCGCAGCATCAGCCCCGACGGACTGGTCGTCGGCATGAAGAAACGGGTGAAGTTCTACCAGCCGCATCACCGGCTGGCGTACCGCAAGCTGGATGCCGCGATTCCGCCCTACACCGTCGATCGCAGCAATCCGCAGCACATCAGCGATGTCTACGCGCACTGGTTCCATCAACTCAGCGGCCTGGAAGTCGGTGCGGCGGAACGCTTTCCCTTCGTCGACATTCCGGCGCAGTGGAAGCAGTACGCCCAGGAAAAACTGGTTGCCTGGGGTTTCAGGAATGCCGACGGCAACCAGGGCAAACTGGTCTTCATCAACCCCTACGCCAAAACAAAAAAACGCTGCTGGCCGCTGGAGCATGTGGCCGAACTGATCATCGCCATGAAGCAGCAGGACAAATGGCGCAACAGCTGCTTCATCGTCAACGCCGTGCCGCAAGAGCTGGCCCATGCGCGCCAGGTGATCAGCAGCTACCGGCTGGAACGCACCGAATTGTTCAGCGCCGAAGAAAACTTCTTCCAGTTGCCGGCGATCCTGGAACGATGCGACCTGATCGTCTCGGTGGAAACCGCCGTCATGCACCTGGCCAATGCCGTGCACGTTCCGGTGATCGCGCTGATGCGCCAGAAGAATCCGGAGTGGGTCCCGATCGACCGCACCAACAGCACCGTCATCACTGCGCCAAACCGCCGCGACTGGGTCAAGGCCGTCACCGTCGAACAAGTCATGAAAGCCATGCAATGAGTCAACCCGTGAATCAACCCGCAAATCAGCCCGTAAATCAGTACGTGAGCCAGGCAGCGAATCCGCAAGCAACGGCGCCTGCCGTCGGCAGCAACGGCAAGCCGTCCTTTCACATCGCGTTCTGCGTGGACAACAATTATTTCCGCGCAATGGGCGGCACGATCGCCTCCATCATCGACAACAACCCGGGGCAGCATTTCACCTTCCACGTGCTGGCGTTCGAGGTGTCCGACGACCATCAGCGCCGCCTGAAACAGCTGGAAGACATGTATCCGGTCAGCACGCAGCTGCACCTGCTGGACCTGGCATCGTTCACGCAGTTCTCGCATTTCCTCGGCCACTCGCACTATTCGCTGTCGATCTTCACGCGCCTGGTGATCCCGACCGTGCTGCAAGGCCAGACCGACCGCGTGCTGTACCTGGATGCCGACATCCTGTGCGTCAACCAACTCGATGAAATGGTCGACATGGACATCAGCGGCGACATCGCCGTGGTGGTGCCGGATGCGCCGGTCACGCTGCAGCGCCGCGTCGCCGCGCTGGGCCTGAAGCACAATGAATACTTCAACGGCGGCGTGATCTTCATCAACATCGCCAGGTGGATCAGCGAAGACATCACGCAGCAAACCCTGGACGCGCTGCTCGACAGCAAGACCGACATGCGTTTCAACGACCAGGATGCGCTCAACATCGTGCTCAACGGCCGCGCCCGTTATGTCTCCCCGCGCTGGAACTACCTGTACGACCTGATCCACGACCTCAACGTCAACAAGTTCGCGCTGCGTCCGGTGGGCAAGGCGGTGTTCATCCACTTCGCCGGCGCCGTCAAGCCATGGACCGACTGGAGCGGCCACGATGCGCGCCACCTGTTCCGCAAATACCTGTCGCTGTCGCCGTGGTCGGACATGCCGCTCGATCCCGAGCCGAAGAACACCAAGGAAATGCGCATGCATTCGCGCTTCATGTACCGCCAGGGACGACCGCTGGAAAGCCTGAAGTGGTACATCCGCTACCTGCGCAAGCGCGCCGCCAAATAGGCCACGTACCTGCCTGAAGAACAACGCTACCCGATCTGCCGATAGAAATGCCCATCACCAGCAAACATATACTCATCAGCCGCCAGGACAATATCGGCGACGTCATCCTGACGCTGCCGATGGCGGCGCGCCTGAAGCAACTCAATCCGGGCGTGCGCATCACGCTGCTGTGCCGCGCCTATGCCGCCGAAGTGGTGCGCTACTGCGACGACATCGACGATGTGGTCGAGATCGAAACCATAGAAAACGACCTGCCCGGCTACCTGAAGCAATCGGATATCGACACCGTGATCCTGGCCCAGCCCGATCGCGCGCTGGCCATTGCCGCGTTTCGCGCCGGCATCCGTCATCGCATCGGCAACGCACGCCAGAAGATCTATCAGCTGATCTACTGCAATCGCCGCGTGCGCTTCAGCAAAGGACTGTCGGAACATCACGAGTCGCAGATCAACTTCGAGTTTTTGCGCCCTTACGGCGACAAACACATTCCGGAGCGCGCCGAGATTCCATCGTTCTACCATTTCAGCATCCCGCAAGACGAAGCCAGCAACGCGCTGTTGGCGCCGCATGCCTTCAACCTGATCCTGCACGCGAAATCCAACGGTCACGGCCGGGAATGGCCGATTGAGTCCTACCTGGCGCTGGCGCAGGAGTTGCGCGGGCAGCCGGGCGTGCATGTCTGGCTCACCGGCAGCCCGAAAGAAGGAGAGTGGCTCAAGGAAAATGCGCCGGAACTGGTCGGCTTGCCGAATGTCAGCAATGTCTGCGGCACGCAAACGCTGGCCCAGCTCACCTGCTTCATCCGCCAGGCCGACGGCCTGATCGCCAGCGGCACCGGCCCCTTGCATCTGTCGGCGGCAATCGGCCAGCGTACGTTGGGCTTGTTCCCGCCTACCCGCCCCATGCATCCCGGCCGCTGGGCCGCCATCGGCAAACGCGCCAGCAACCTGTGCCTGGCCGAAGCCGGCTGCGTGGGCTGTAGCGCGCGCGACAAGGTCACCTGCGACTGCATGCGCGCGATCACGCCGCAAGCGGTGATGGAAGTGTTGCGTGGTTGGATTGAGGAAAAACAGGCCGCCGGCAGCTAGGCTTGCCTCGCTCACCGGAAACTGACGAACCCAGCCTTGGGTCGTCAGTTTTTTTGGACGGAAACGCCTATCGGCCGCACGGCCGACGCGACATCAGGCTATCGATGCCTGCCCCGGCGCTTGCTGCGCCAGGAAACTCTTGCGCTTGATCACATAGACCATGCAAAACGCCGTACTGATGGCATAAAACGGATAGCACTCCCACCACAGGAACACCACGTCGACCAGGCCGAGCGTGAAGAATCCCAGCGACAAGGCCATCCCCATTCCCGCCACGCAGCGGACTTCAATATCGTCATGACGCGCATCCCGGACGAAATAATAGAAAGGGACAAAGTAGACCGCCAGAATCGCCAGCAATCCCAACACGCCGAGCCTTGCCATCATGAACAGGATCTCATTGTGCGAATGCGGCAGACTCGCAGAGAAAGGGCTGATGATCTTGCGCTCGGCAAGCTCCTGCAACGCGCCCTGATACTGTTCCACACCGACGCCGAACAAGGGGTGTTCCTTGAACAGGATCCACGACCCATGCCATAGCTGAAAACGAATGCCGAGCGAAGTATCGCGATCCACGCCGGTCGTATATAGCTGGATGTCTCTTTCTGCAACGGCGAGCCGTTCCTGCAAGATACTGCTGCGCTGAAAGGCACCGGCGACGACGACGGCAAAGACAATGGCGGCGCCGATCTTGTACGCCCGGGGAATATGCCTGACCACCACGCCGCCCAATATCGCAAAGACCACGATCGTCACCCACGTCCCTCTCGATTGCGACAAATACGCGGCATAAACGCCGGCGCCGGCGGCAATGATTTTCAATCCCATGAGCAGCCAGGAATGGCGCTTGTCCCAGGCGATTGAAAAGAGGGAAAAGACGCCCAGCAGCAATACCAGCTCCGCAAAAATAATGATCGGGATGAAGTCCGTACCGTAGCGCTTTTCCCCGCCCGCGGTGAGCGTATAGATTTTCACGATCGCCAGGCAGGCGCCCACGATCAATCCCCACTGTACTTGCCTGAGATAGTTGAGCGGCACCAGCAACATGACCCAGAAAACCAGTCCGAACAAGGCAAGACGTGATTGAGAATCGTAACTCCTGCCCGCGAAATGCCCTGTCGCCAGTTGATTGGCCAACACGGCGATCAGTGGCGCGCTCATGGCGGCAAGAAGCGGCCAGTACTCTTTCGCCAGGCCGGGCAAGGTCTTTCCTTCGGGCCGGGCGCGGCCGATGACGCCGGCAAGCGCCAGGAGCAGCAGCAAGGAATAGATGACGCCTGCGGACCGGTCCGTCACCAGCACGAGCGCATAAAATAATGTCACCAGAATAACGACTGGCAGTTTTAAATATTTCAATCAATACTCCGCGTTCAAAAATGTGTCCAGAGAGCGTTAAAAAATACCTGAAGCGTCGGGAGAATCACCCCTCAGAAGCGTCGCCAGGGAAAGACTCGATACGTGTCGGCGGCAACACATGCGTTTCGGTTCATTTTTTGGCGCGGGAATGAAAACGGCCGAGAGAGCGTTTCCACAAATACTTCGCATGCCAGGCAGTGCCTTCCAGGGTTCTTCCTTGCCGGACCAGGAACTTGGAAAACAGCTTCAATTCCCTGGCGCTCCTGGGTTGATCCAGGGGCATGTCCGCCCACGAAGACAAATTCTGATAGCCGATGAAGATCGGCTTCGCCTCGTGCAGGCACCAGTCATGCCAGGGCTTGACCGGGCCGGTGAAATGCATGAACACCACCGGCGCCGTCACCTCCAGCTTCGACTTGCCTTTGCTGAGGAAATCCACCAGGTGATAGCGGTAATTCCATTTGTCATCGATGAATTTGATGCGCCCGTTCAACGCAACATTCAACGCATCCTGATCCGCAAAGACCAATTCCTGCGTCGACAAGACGGTGAGCGCGCGCACTTGCGTGTTGTTGGCGATCCAGTTGTCGACGTTGATATACATGACGCCGGCGTTGAAATATTCCTGCACCGGCAAGCCGAGCGCGGCGATCTGCGTCTTGGCGGTCGTCTCGATCTGGTCGTGCACGGCGGCGGCAATGCAGTCGTCAATGTCCATCGACAGCAACTCGTCCATCTTGCCCAGGCACAGCAGATCGGCATCGAGATAGAGCACGCGTTTGGCCACGCCTTGCAACAGATCGGGAATCAGCAGGCGGATGAAGGTGCCGAGGTGATGCTGCGCGAAGCAGGGAAAATTCCTGAACTCGTCCAGCACGTGCGGATCCAGCACATGGATGCGGATCTCGATCGCGTATTGCGCTTCCAGTTGCACGATGCGACGGCGACTGTCGTCCGACACCGAGAAGGCGAATGCGTGGAAGACGAAACGCATGGCGGGATTGTTCTTGATGACCGAAGCAATCGCCACGCCCATGCCGCGAAAATAGCTGCTGTCCACCCCGAAAGCGATATGCAGGGCGTCGTCCCCCGACGATGCACCCGCGGTACTCAAAGTATCACTCATGTTCATATATCCTTGCCGGCATTGCCGACCATCCTTTTTTTATTTCGGCGTCGTGCCCGACCCCGGCTTTATCTTTATTAATATTCAACAACCACGGCTTCCTGCCCGAACGACTCCTTCAACGAAGACTGCAAGCCGTCGCTGGGAACCACGCGCCAGGAATCACCGAGCATCACTTCGCAACCCACGCCCGATTGCACATACTTCATGACGAAAGGTAAACCCTGCGGCTGACGATAGGATGACAGCGTGTCGCGCAAATACGCCGGATCGACGGCCTTGTCGAGCGACACCACCACCCGCTGCCCGTACTGGATGCGCGCGGCGCCGATGTCCATGACCTTCTCGGCGGAGATGCGCAAGCCGCCGTTGAAGCGGTCTTCCGACACCTTGCCCTGCACGATCAGCAATTCGTCTTCCTTGAAGAAGGCCTTGTTCGGCTCGGCCAGTTCGCCGTAGACGGTGACGTCGACCGTGCCGCTGCCGTCGTCGAGCGACACGATCAGCAGCTTGCCGCGCTGGGTCATCTGCACGCGGATGCCGGTGATGATGCCGGCCAGCGAACGCGGATCGCGCGAGGGTTCCAGGCTGGAAATCTTGGCGCGCACGAACTGGCGCACTTCCTTTTCATAGGCATCGAACAGATGGCCGGAGAGGTAGAAGCCGAGCGCCGTCTTTTCTTCGGTAAGGCGTTGCTTGTCGGTCCATGGACGCACGTCAACGTACTCGAGCGGCGTTTCGAGATCGCTGTCGTCGCCGCCGAACAGGCTGACCTGGTTGGCCGAGGCTTCCAGCTGCTCGGCGTTTTCCCAGGCCAGGCCGACCGATGCCTGCAGGATCGCGCGGTCCACGCCGAAGCAGTCGAAGGCGCCGGCGCGGATCAGCGAATCGACCGTGCGGCGATTGATCTGCTTCTTGTCGACGCGCTTGGCGAAATCGAACAAGTCCTTGAACGCGCCGCCTTCCTGACGCGCGGCGATGATGGCTTCGATCGCGCTCTGGCCCGAGCCCTTGACGGCGCCAAGGCCGTAGCGGATTTGCATGGCCTTCTTGCCCGGTTCGCCGACCGGCGTGAAGCGGTAGTCCGACAGGTTGATGTCGGGCGGCAGCAAACCCAGGCCGCAGACGTCGAGAGCGTCTTCGACCAGGATCTTGATCTTTTCGGTGTCGTCCATGGCGAGCGACAAGTTGGCTGCCATGAACGCTGCGGGGTGATGGGCCTTGAGGTAAGCCGTGTGATACGACAGCAGCGCATAGGCCGCGGCATGCGACTTGTTGAAGCCGTAGCCCGCGAACTTTTCCATGAGGTCGAAGATTTCGTCGGCCTTCTCTTGCGACAAACCGTCCTTCGCGGCGCCTTCGCGGAAGATGTTCCGATGCTCGGCCATCTCTTCGGCTTTTTTCTTGCCCATCGCGCGGCGCAGCAAGTCGGCGCCGCCGAGCGAGTAGCCGCCGACCACCTGCGCCATCTGCATCACCTGCTCCTGATACACCATGATGCCGTAGGTTTCGGACAGGATGCCTTCGGTGCGCGGATCGGGATAGTCGAACTTTTCGCCGTGCTTGCGTTTGCAGAAGTCGGGAATCAGGTCCATCGGACCCGGACGGTACAGCGCCACCAGCGCAATAATGTCTTCGAAGCGGTCGGGACGCGCATCCTTGAGCATGCCTTGCATGCCGCGGCTTTCCAGCTGGAACACGGCGACCGTCTTGGCCTTGGTCAACAGGTCGTACGAGGCGCGGTCGGTCAGCGGCAGTTTGGCCAGATCGAAATCGGCCATGTTCGGATCGAGCTGCTTGATGTAGCGCACCGCGCGGTCGAGGATGGTCAGCGTGGTCAGACCCAGGAAGTCGAACTTCACCAGGCCGACGGCTTCGACGTCGTCCTTGTCGTATTGCGACACCACGCCGGCGTCGCCGCCCTGCGTGTACAGCGGGCAGAAGTCGGTCAGTTTGCCCGGAGCAATCAACACGCCCCCCGCGTGCATGCCGATATTGCGGGCGATGCCTTCGACCTGCTGGGCCAGGCCCATCAACTGCTTCACTTCTTCTTCGTTTTCCAGCCGCTCCTTGAGCAGCGGCTCTTCTTCGATCGCATCGGCCAGCGTCACCAGCTTGCCCGGCTTGAACGGGATCAGTTTGGAAATGCCGTCGCAGAAGTTGTAGCCCAGATCGAGCACGCGACCGACGTCGCGCACCGCGCCCTTGGCCGCCATGGTGCCGAAGGTGGCGATCTGCGAGACCGCCTCCTTGCCGTAGCGATCCTTCACGTACTGAATGACGCGGTCGCGGCCTTCCTGGCAAAAGTCGATATCGAAGTCGGGCATGGAAACCCGTTCAGGATTGAGGAAGCGCTCGAACAGCAGGTTGTATTGCAACGGATCCAGATCGGTAATCGACAGCGAGTACGCCACCAGCGAACCGGCGCCCGACCCCCGGCCCGGCCCGACCGGCACGCCGTTGTTCTTGGCCCACTGGATAAAGTCGGCCACGATCAGGAAGTAGCCCGGGAATTTCATCTTGATGATGGTGTCGTTCTCGAACTTCAGACGCGCCTCGTAACGAGGACGCTCCTTCTCGCGCCGCGCTTCGTCGGGGAACAAATGCTTGAGGCGCGCTTCCAGGCCGAGCTTGGTTTCCGCGACGAGGAAGTCGTCGATGGTCATGCCGTCCGGCGTCGGGAAATTCGGCAGCTGCGGCTTGCCCAGCGTCAGCGTCAGGTTGCAGCGCTTGGCGATTTCGATGGTGTTTTGCACGGCGCCCGGCAAATCGGCGAACAGCGCCGCCATCTCGGCCTGCGATTTGAAATTCTGCTGCTCGTTGAAGCGACGCACGCGGCGCGCGTTGGCCAGGATTTCGCCTTCGGCGATACAAGTGCGCGCCTCGTGGGCGATGAATTCGTCCTGCGACAGGAACTGGATCGGATGCGTCGCCACCACCGGCAAGCCGAGACGCGCCGCCAGGGCGACCGACTGACGCACCTGGATATCCATGTTGGGCTGGTTGGCGCGCTGGATTTCGACGTAAAACGCGCCGGGGAAATAGTCGCTCCAGCGTTGGGCGCAACGTTCAGCCGCGGCCACGTTGCCGTTTTCGATGGCGATGCCGATGTCGCCGAAATGCGCGCCCGACAGCGCGATCAGGCCGTTGCCGCCCTCTTCGTGGCGCAATTGCTCCAGCCATTCAGGGCGAATTTCGGCGCGACCGCGATGCAGGTTGGTGAGCCAGGCTTTGCTGAGCAGGTCGCACAGCTGCAAATAGCCGTGATGGTTCTTGACCAGCAGCAACAGGCGCGAGGGCTTGTCGCGGTCGTCGTCGTTGCTGACCCAGACGTCGCAACCGGCGATCGGCTTGACGCCCTTGCCGCGCGCGCCTTTGTAAAACTTGACCATGCCGAACAGGTTCGCCAGGTCGGTGATCGCCAGGGCAGCCTGGCCGTCTTTTGCTGCTGCTTTGACAACATCGTCGATGCGGACCAGGCCGTCAACGATGGAGTACTCGGAATGAAGTCGAAGATGAACGAATTGCGGTGTAGTCATAGGACGATATTTTACCGTGCCGTGACATGCCGCTCGGGTGGAATTTACGATTGGATTCGCTATGCAACACCGTACTGACAAGTATGCAGCAGGCCCGGCGATTTGATTTGCATCATGCTTCGCACAAATTGCGGCGCACTGGCGGCGCAGAACCGACCTGACGCGTTTATAATGCTGTTAATTCAAAGACTTAGGCAATATCACCATGCAACAAATGCAAGAATCCGCAAATTCGTACGTCAACATCGCGGCCTATAAATTCATCACCTTCAATGACACTGTTGAAAAGCGCCCGGTGTTCCTGGAATTCTGCCGGCAACACCAGTTGCGCGGCACCGTCATCCTGAGCCCCGAAGGCATCAACCTGTTCCTGGCCGGCAAGCGCGCCGATATCGACGCCTTTTTGACCTGGCTGCGCGCCGACGCGCGTTTTGCCGATATCCAGGTCAAGGAAAGTTTTTCCGAACACCAGCCGTTCAACCGCATGCTGGTCAAGCTCAAGGCCGAGATCATCACCATGAAGCATCCGCTGATCAAGCCCGAAGAAGGCCGCGCCCCCTTCGTCGAAGCCAGGACACTCAAGCGCTGGCTCGACCAGGGCCACGACGACAACGGCAAACCGGTGGTCATGGTCGATACGCGCAACGCCTTTGAAGTCGATGTCGGCACCTTTGAAAACACGATCGACTACCGCATCGAGAAATTCACCGAGTTTCCGCAAGTCATCGCCGACCACAAGGACGAACTGAACGACAAGACCGTGGTGACTTTCTGCACCGGCGGCATCCGCTGCGAAAAAGCCGCCATCCACATGCAAAACATCGGCTACGACAGCGTCTACCAGCTCGAAGGCGGCATCCTCAAGTACTTCGAGGAAGTCGGCGGCGCGCACTATCAGGGCGACTGCTTCGTCTTCGACTACCGCACCGCGCTCAATCCGCAATTGCAGGAAACGCAAACCGCCCAATGCTTCGCCTGCCGCGCCGTGGTGACGCCGCGCGAGCAATTGTCGCCGGCCTACGTGCCCGGCAAATCCTGTCCGCATTGCGCGCCGGAGCTGGCGGCTGCGCCGGCAACAACGCCGAATGCCGGCGCCGTTGCCTGATCGCCTCTCGCTTCCTCCGTCTGCGCATAAACAAGAAGCCCACCTTTGCGGTGGGCTTTTTGCATGGGGCGACAGAAACGCGAATCTTATTTCTTGAACTGCGCCGCAGTTTCGGCAACACGCTTGCCGAACAGCTTGGCGGTTTCCAGATCGCCCGGCAGCGGTCCTTCTTCCGGTGAAGAATCCGACGGGCTTTGCGCCATCAGGCCGGAGAAAGAGCCGACGAAGTTGATGTCGTTGCGTTGCGCCGCCTTGGAGTTGGCAGGCATCAGGCCGGTGCCGACCCAGATCATGCTGTGCTGCATGCCCAGCGTGAAGAAATAGTGCAGCGTCGACAGCTTGTCGCCGTTCATCGTCGCCGAATTGGTGAAACCGGCGCCGATCTTGTCTTTCCACTTTTGCGTAAACCACGGCTTGGAGCTGGCGTCGGCGAATTTCTTGAATTGCCAGGACACCGATCCCATGTAGGTCGGCGAACCGAAGATGATGGCGTCGGCGGCGTCCAGCGTGGCCCAGTCGGCGTCGGTGATGTTGCCTTCGGCGTCGATGGCGATCAGGTCGACGGTGGCGCCGGCAGCGGAGGCGGCGCCCGCCTGGACGGCTTCGGCCTGTTTCTTGGTGTGGCCGTAGCCTGAGTGGTAAACGATAGCGACTTTGCTCATGTTGGTTTCCTTGTAGGGTAAGAGGGAAAGCGGACGCCTTGACGACAGCGAAAAGCCCGGAAAAGAATAACGTCTTTTGACGGTCGCATCCCGGATATTTTCAGGCGCTTGTACAAATTTTCTGTGTGTGCACTACACTATATCCACTTACTCTTGCCGAGATAAGCTCGTTAATTCAGACATATCGTTCAAAAAATTTAAACAATCCTGCCGGCATTTCCTTGCCGATAATCTTCGCCGCATGAACCTGACGCTGGAAGCCCTGCAAATCCTCGACATGATCGACCGCAAGGGCAGCTTCGCCGCTGCCGCGCTGGCGCTCGATCGCGTGCCGTCGGCCCTGACCTACAGCGTGCGCAAGCTGGAAGACGACCTCGACGTGCTGTTGTTCGACCGCCGCGGCCATCGCGCCAAACTGACGGCGGCCGGCCTGGAGCTGCTCACCGAGGGCCGCCATCTGCTGCATGCAGCCGACGACCTGGAACAGCGCGTCAGGCGCACCGCCACCGGCCGCGAAACCGAATTGCGCATCGTCCTCAACAGCATCATTCCGTTCGCCAAGATGCTGCCGCTGATCGCCGCCTTCGACCGCGAAGCCGGCGGCACCAGGTTGCGCTTCGTCCCCGGCGTGCTGTCGGGCACCTGGGAAGAACTCATGGCCGGGCGCGCCGACCTGGTCATCGGCGCCACGCTCGACGGACCGGAAATCGTGCGCACCAGCGGCCGCTTCCAGACGCGTCCGCTGGGCGTGGTCGACTGGGCCTTTGCAGTGGCGCCGGGCCACCCGCTGGCCGATGCGCCGGAGCCGCTCTCGCCCGAACTGGTGAAGCAGCATCGCGCGGTCGCGGTCGGCGACAGCAGCCGCAGCCATCCCGGCATTACCATGGGCTTGCTGGCCGGACAGGAAACGCTGACTGTGCCGAGCGTCGACGACAAACTGCGGGCGCAACTGGCGGGATTGGGTTGCGGCCATCTGCCGCGCTTCTGGGCTCAGCATTACCTCGACAACGGCGCCTTGCTCGAAAAACAAACCATCATGAGCAAACCCCACGAAAACTTCCTGATCGCCTGGCCCAAGGCCAATCAGGGCAAGTCGCTCAAATGGTTCCTCCATCAACTGTCGCAACCTGAAATCCAGCAGGCGCTGCTGGGGCCCGTCACGCCATGAAACCTGCATCTTCCCGCTACGTCGGCCGTTTCGCCCCCTCTCCTTCCGGCCCCTTGCATGCCGGTTCGCTGGTGGCCGCCATGGCCAGTTATCTGGACGCGCGTGCGCATCAGGGGCAATGGCTGCTGCGCATCGAAGACATCGACGAAGCGCGCACCGTCGCCGGCGCAGCGCAAGACATCGAAGCCGCGCTGCACACGCTCGGCATGCGCTGGGATGGCTCCGTGCTGGTGCAGAGCCAACGCAAGCAACACTATCGCGATGCCTGCGACAAGCTGGGTTCGCATGTCTACGCCTGCGGCTGCACGCGCAAGGAGATCGCCGATTCGCGGCTGGGCGTCGCGGCGGACGGCGCCGCCATCTATCCCGGTACCTGCCGCAACGGACTGGCGCCGGGAAAAATCGCGCGCGCGCTGCGCCTGCGCGTGCCGGATCAGGGTCGGGAAGGCGAAGAGATTGCATTCGAAGACCGCTGGCTGGGCCGGCAAAGCCAGCATCTGGCGAGCGAGGTCGGCGACTTCGTCCTGAAGCGCGCGGACGGTTTCTGGGCGTATCAACTGGCGGTCGTGGTCGACGACGCCGAACAAGGCGTGACGCACATCGTGCGCGGCGCCGATCTGCTGGACTCGACGGCGCGGCAGATTTACCTGCAATGCTTGCTCGGCTATCCGATGCCGTCCTATCTGCACGTGCCGCTGGTCAGGCATACGGATGGAGAAAAATTGTCGAAGCAAAACGGCGCGCAAGAACTGGATCTCACGCATCCGCTCGACGAATTGCACAAGGCGGCAGAATTTCTGGGGCTGAAAACGAGGGAGATAACAACAGCGACCGAAGTCGCCGCATTCTGGGAGCTTGCTACGTCGGCATGGCAATACCGACTGGAACAGCTACAAACTCAAGCCTGACGCTTGGGCATGCCGCCCAGCAGCGCCGCGACTTTGTGCTTCGGCGGCTTGCTGCTTGCCGCCGGCTTGGCGGCAGCAGTGCCGGCTTCCAGCGGCGCCGGCGCTGCAGTCGGCTCGTACGGTTTCAGGAACCACGGATCCACCTTTTCCTTGCGACCGCCGCCGTTGCTGCGGCCATAAGATTGCGTCTCGCGCGGCGCGCTGGAGCGCTCGCTACGGTCGCCGCCATTGCCACGGCTGCCGTTGCGGTCACCACCTCGGTCGCCACGATCGCTTCTTTCGCCACGTTCTGAACGCTCACCGCGCTGACGCGGCACGAAACCGGTCAACTCGGAACGCACGAACTTGATCTTGATCAGCTTTTCGATATCGACCAACAGGCGCTCGTCCTTGTCCGAGAACAGCGAAATCGCATCGCCCGATGCGCCCGCGCGACCGGTACGACCGATGCGGTGGACATAGTCTTCGGCGTTGTACGGCAGGTCGATGTTGATCACGCAGGGCAGATCGGTGATGTCCAGGCCGCGCGCCGCGACATCGGTCGCCACCAGCACTTCGACCTGGCCTTGCTTGAAGGCTTCCAGCGCTGCCATGCGCTCGCCCTGGGATTTGTCGCCGTGGATCGCGGAGGCGTTGACGCCGTCGTTTTCCAACTGGCGCGCCAGCTTGGAAGCGCCGATCTTGGTGTTCGAAAACACGATCACCTGCTTCAGCTTGCGCTCGCGGATGATATGCGCCACGGCATCGCTCTTGGCGTCTTCGTCGACTTTGTAAATGGTCTGGGTCACGCGCTCGGCGGTGGCGTTGCTGCGCGCCACTTCGATGGTGACCGGGTTGTTCTGGAAACTGGCGGCCAGCTTCTTGATTTCCGGCGAGAAGGTCGCCGAGAACATCAAATTCTGGCGTTGCTTGGGCAGCAGGTTGATGATGCGCTGCAAGTCCGGCAGGAAGCCCATGTCGAGCATGCGGTCGGCTTCGTCCATGACCAGGATCTGGGTCTGCGACAGGTTCACGGTCTTTTGCTGGACGTGGTCGAGCAGACGGCCCGGCGTCGCGATAACGATTTCAACGCCGCCGCGCAAAGTCGCCGTTTGCGGCGCCATGTCGACACCGCCGAACACGACGGTGGAACGCAGCGGCGTGAAGCGCGAATAGGCTTTGACGTTGTCGGCGACCTGATCGGCCAGTTCGCGCGTCGGCGTCAGGATCAGCGCGCGCACCGGATGACGCGCCGGCGACATGCTGGTGCTGGCGTGGGCCAGCAGCAATTGGATGATCGGCAACGAGAAGCCCGCCGTCTTGCCGGTGCCGGTCTGCGCCGCCCCCATGACGTCGCGCCCCTGCAGCACGACGGGAATCGCCTGCGCCTGGATCGGCGTCGGATGAATGTATCCCTGCGCCGACAGCGCTTTCAGGATGTCGGGCGACAGGCCGAAGTCTTCGAAGCGGACTTCCGGCGTTTCAGGTGTTGCGGTTTCAGGCAGTTGCTCGGGCATGGTTTGGGTGAGTCCTCAGGCGAACCCTGCGTGAATCAATGCAATGCGACACAATGTTCTGCACGGCGGATTGCGGCTGACACATTCGCGAAGAGGCTCTGTTGCTTTCAGTAATAACGGATGTTTGACATATCACGCGGCGACTATCCTGCATGAAAAACAGGATGCCCGCGTCAAGAGGTTGCCGGACAGAAACCGACCGGCAGACCGCTATTATACGCCGCCCGGCAATTTGGCTTCATGACAGTTTAATGTCACGTCGACAGGTCGATATGAAAATGACAATGAGGCCATCCCGCCCGCAGTCGCGGAAAGGACGGCTCCCATAGGAAAAAACAGGAAAAATCAGACAATCGTGACGTTCAGGTCGACCAGGCCGTCGACGTGGCCGTGCAACTTGTCGCCCTTGACCACGGCGCCGACGCCTTCCGGCGTGCCGGTATAAATCAGGTCGCCCGGGAACAGTTCCACCAGGCCGGACAGATAGGAAATGGTCTCGGCCACGTTCCAGATCAGGTCCGAGAGGTCGCCCTGCTGGCGCACTTCGCCGTTGACCTTGAGCCAGATCGCGCCCTTGTCGGGGTGGCCGACCTTCGATACCGGTTGCAGCGGCGCGCACGGCGCCGAATGATCGAAGCCCTTGCCCATGTCCCAGGGACGCGCCAGCTTTTTAGCCTCGCCCTGCAGGTCGCGGCGCGTCATGTCGAGCCCGACGGCATAGCCGAACACCAGCTCCAGCGCCTTTTCCACCGGAATGTCGCGCCCGCCCTTGCCCAGCGCGACCACCATTTCGATCTCGTGCTGGTAGTCGTTGGTCTTGACCGGATACGGCACCTCGCTGTCGGTCGGCACGATGGCGTCGGTCGGCTTCATGAAGAAAAACGGCGGTTCGCGGTTCGGATCGTGGCCCATTTCGCGCGCGTGCGCGGCGTAGTTGCGGCCGACGCAATAGATGCGGCGCACCGGGAATGGATCGCCGCCGACGACCGGGACGGTAGTGATGGCGGGAACGGGTATGGCGTAAGTCATGGCGAAAACTCCGGCTATAAATGTTCTAAGGCCATGGGAGTGTAAAAGAAAACGCCGCGCCATGCTGGCGGCAGGCGGCGAAATCCGACATGAGGGCGGTTTTTTTGTGTAGCATCGTGAAACTTAACGCTTACTTAATGTTGTATCACGAATCGCCAACCAGACTTGAAGCTTATGCGGCCATCACCTCAGAATCCAGCCATCGCAGCACAAATTCAGCAAGCCGTCGTCCTGCAGCAACGCGGCGACTATGACAAGGCCGAAGCCTTGTACAAGAAAGTCCTGGCCAAAGCGCCCAGACATTTCCAGGCGCTCTACCTGATGGGCATGCTGGAGCTGCATCGCGAAAATCCGGCCGGCGCCATCGAATGGATCGATCAGGCGCTCAAGGTCAACCCGACCCACGCCGACGCGCAATTCGACCGCGCCACCGCCCTGGAAGACCTGGAACGCTACACCGAAGCCCTGCGCAGCTACGACCTGGTGCTGGCGCTGCAGTCCGATTTCACCGAAGCGCTGTACCGCCGCGGCAATGTGCTGCGCGCGACCAAGCGCCACATGGAAGCGCTGGATTGCTACAAGCGCGTGCTGGCCGTCCAGCCCGACCATGCCCAGGCCTGGCTCAAGCAGGGCAACTCGCTCAACGACCTGGGCCGTCTGCGCGAAGCCCTTACCTGCTACGAAAAAGCCGTGGAAGTCTCGCCGGAATATCCGGAAGCGCTGTTCAACCTGGCCAATACGCTCAAGGAATTCGACCGCATCGACGAAGCCATGGCGACCTACGACAAGGTGCTGGAAATCGAACCGGACTTCGCCGAAGCGATCGCCAACCGCGCCTATCTGCTGGCCGGCAAAAACCGACTGGAAGAAGCGCTCGCCGGCTACGACCGCGCCATCGAGCTGCTGCCGGACTATCCCGACATGGCCTACAATCGCGCCGTCACGCTGGAAGAGCTGCAACGCTACGATGAAGCCATCGCCGGCTACGCCAAGGTGCCCGCCAACGATCCCAACTTTCAGTCGGCGCGCTGGAACACGGCGCTATGCAATCTGAAGCTGGGCAATCTGGAAGCCGGCTGGCGCCAGTACGAGCAGCGCTGGCAAACCGAACAGATGCGCAAGACCCAGCGCTACTTCACTCAACCGCTGTGGCTCGGCCAGGAAGCACTGCTCGGCAAAACGATCCTGCTACACTCGGAACAAGGCTTCGGCGACACCTTGCAGTTCGCCCGCTATGCTCCCCTGCTGGCCGACCGCGGCGCGCGCGTCATCCTGCAGGTCCAGCCGGCGCTCAAGACCCTGATGGCAAACGTCAGAGGCGTCGGCGCCGTGCTGGCGACCGGCGAGCAACTGCCGCCGTTCGACCTGCATTGCCCGCTGATGAGCCTGCCGCTGGCCTGCGAGACGTTTGCGCTCGACGACATCCCCGACGCGCATTACCTGCAGCAAGATCCGGCAAAATCCGCAAGCTGGAAAGTCCGCCTCGGCGAAAAACGCAAGCCGCGCGTCGGCCTCGTCTGGTCCGGCAGCAACCCGCGCGTCAACAGCCCGGCGACCAAGCGGCTCGACGCCGCGCGTTCGATCCCGTTCGGTGCGCTGTCGCCGCTGCTGCAAAACGACCAGATCGAATTCTTTGCCGTGCAACCGCAGAACAGCACGCTGACGTCGCTGAGCTTCAACCTCGGCGGCCAATCGTCGGGACTCAACATCGGTGGCCCGCGTCTCGTCGACTACACGCGCGACCTGCGCGATTTCTCCGATACCGCGGCATTGATCGACAATCTCGACCTGGTGATTTCGGTCGATACCGCCGTCGCCCATCTGGCAGGATCTCTGGGCAAGCCGGTCTGGCTGCTCAATCGCTACAACACCGACTGGCGCTGGCTGCTGGGCCGCAACGACTCGCCGTGGTATCCGAGCATGCGCATCTTCCGCCAGGACCAACCCGGCGACTGGAACAAGGTCATCGAAGACGTCCGTACGGAGCTGCAACAGCAAACGCAGCGCTGAGCGCGGATCGCGCCCTTCCAACAAGAAAGCCCGGCAACCGCGCCGGGCTTTTTTGTTCCTTCAACGCTCCTCGGCGTCATCCGCCAAATCGTACTTCCGGAATACCCTTCACGCCATCCAGCACGACGGCGAACAATCCCCCCGACAAGGGCTCGCGATCGCGCTGCGCCGCATCCATGCCTTCATGCGCCGTCGTCACGTACAAGGTATCCAACGCGGCGCCGCCGAACGTCGGACAACTCGGCTGCGACACCGGCACCGCGATGATCCTGTCGACCAGCCCATCGGGTGCATAACGCACCACGCGCGCACCGCCCCACTGCGCATTCCAGAGATATCCGCGGCTGTCGATGGCGGAACCGTCAGGGCTGCCCTGCTCGCTGCTCAGGTCAACGAACAAACGCTGCCCGCTGATTGCACCGGTCGCGACATCGTAGTCGCAACACATGATCTTGCCCTGCATCGTGTCGCAGTAATACATGCGCGCGCCATCGGGACTGAAGCACACGCTGTTGGGAATGGCCACGCCCGGCAGCGGCAAACGCTCCAGGCTGAGATCGGCGTTGAGGCGATAGTAGCTGCCGATCGGCGCGCGCCCCTTGTCTTCGTTCAGGGTGCCGAACACGAAGCGCCCCTGGCGATCGCAACGGCCGTCGTTCAGGCGCGTGGTCGGCAGCTCGTCTTCGATGCGGCAGATCGGCGTGACGGCCTGCGTGTCGAGATCGAAAAATGCCAGCCGCGAGGCCAGTCCGATCAGCAGGCGATTGGTCTGCGCCGTCAGCGCGAAAACCGACAGCCGCTCCGGCATGGCCCAGCTGCGCACGGCGCCGTCGGCAGGACGGTAGTTCCACAATACCGAGGCCTGGATATCCGTCCAGAACACCGACTGCGTGCGATCGCACCAGATCGCGCATTCGCCGAGTTCACATTTGCCGTCAACGATCAGGCTTGCTTGCATGGGACATCGTCTCCATTCTTCTAAAATCAAATTTGATAAATCAACTTTAAACGAAAAAAGGCAAGCCGTGGCTTGCCCTCTTTCCTTGCTGCGTTTTACTACGCTCTGCTGCACGTTATGACCGGATCCTCATACGATCAGAACGAGTGAGCGATACCGAAGTAGCCGCCGGTCTGGCTTTGGCCCGCCAGTGGCGCACCGGCTTCGTCGGCTTCCAGCGAGAAGGTGCCGTTGCCGCTGTTGCGTACCGTGCCCGCGCCGACGTACAGCAAGGTGCGCTTGGACAGGTTGTAGTTCAGGCCCGCCATGAACAGGTTGGCCGAACCGCCGTTCTTGTTGGCATTGACGTGGAAGACCGAACCGATCAGCGTCAGCGCCGGCGAAACCTCGTAGTTGGCGCCGATCCAGTAATGATTGACCTTGTCCGTCGAACCAGGCGCCACATCCGGCGCTTTCAGGTTTTCATAACCCAGGTACATCTTCAGTTTGTCGATGGTGTACGTACCGCCCAGGATCAGCTCCTTGGAGGAGTCATAGATATTGCCCGGGACCGTGGCGCCGGCCGAGTTCGTCGTCACGCTGCCGTACTTGCCGTTGGCGTCGCGCACCAGATCGTAGATCGCGCGCAGTTCCAGACCTTGATTCTGATAGACCAGCGACACGCCATCCTTGCGGCCCTTGGTCGTCGAACCGGCCTGCTCGCCCAGGCTGGTCTGGAAGGTGGCGTTGAAACCGCCCCAGGTCGGCGTCTGGTATTCGATCACGTTATTGGCGCCGCCCCAGTTGCGGCCATGCACCAGATTGGCGGTGCCGATCCATTGCTGGCCGGTCGGATCGAGGAACCAGACGTCGTTGTCGATAAACAGGTTTTTACCGATCTTGACCGAACCGGCGCTGCCGTTCAGGCCGACATACGAACGGCGATTGAACAGCGCGGTGCCGTTGGTCGCGCCTTTGGTCGCGCCGAAACCAGATTCCAGCAGGAAGAAGCTGTTCAGACCGCCGCCCAGGTCTTCCTTGCCCTTGAAGCCGATCATGCTGGTGCCCCACTGATTGCTGGCGGCACGCACTTGCGTGCCGGTGGCGCCGTTGGCCTGATGCACGTTGCTCTGGACGTCAACGCCGGCGACGACGCGACCGTAAATGGTGACGCTGTCTTCCGCCTGCGCGGATGCCAGGCATGCGCCGAACAAAGAGGCCGTGCCCAAGGCCTTGAGAATGGTTTTGGTTGAGATGGACTGAGTCATCTGAGGTCTCCGTAGATCTTTGTAGTTTTGACAGGGTGCAGTCGATTGCCGCACCCGCACTTTTTTGCATTTTTACTTTTCTTACGTCACGTCAAATCGGCGCGCAAAAAGCCTCCTCGATACCGGTTTCGATAACCGTTCGATACGCTCCGTTTCAACGTGAAAATCACAACGCGAATACCTTGTGATGGCCTAGATACTAAGGATTCACGACATATATTTCTAATGAATTATTTGCCTAAGCCGATACTTGATTTGATATCATCGAAAGATATAAAAAAGGTGGAGACAAATGAAGAACAGCGACCCGAACTGGTTCCTGCGTGCGCGTCTGAAAACACGGCAACTCTTGTTGTTGATCGCGCTGGATGACGAGCGAAATATCCATCGCGCAGCCAACGAACTCAACATGACGCAACCGGCAGCGTCCAAACAGCTCAAGGATCTGGAAGACACGCTCGGCGTCACGCTGTTCGATCGCCTGCCGCGCGGCATGCGCCCGACCATCTACGGCGAAGCCATGATCCGCCACTCGCGCATGGCCCTCACCAGCCTGTCGAAAGCGCATGAAGACATCGTCGCGCTGAAGTCCGGCCTGTCCGGCCAGGTCGACGTCGGCGTCATCCTGTCGCCGGGCATGTCGCTGATTCCCGCCGCCATTGCGCGCGTCAAGGAACACTCGCCGATGTTGCGCATCGGCGTCGAAGTCGAAAGCAGCAACATCCTGCTGGCGCGCCTGTTGCGCGGCGACCTGGATTTCCTGGTGGCGCGCATCCTCGACGAAGAAGTCAGCCACAACCTGCACTACGAAGAATTGTCCGACGAGCCGATCTGCGCCGTCGCCCGCGTCGGCCACCCGCTCCACGAGCACAAGAACCTGACCTTGAACGACATCGTCGACGACCCGTGGATCATGGCGCCCAAGGGCAGCATCCTGCGCAGCCGCGTCGACCTGATGTTCCGCAAGAGCGGCCTGACGCCGCCGGCCAACGTGGTCGACACCACCGCCATCCTGACCATCACCAGCCTGCTGCAGCAGACCGATTTCCTGTACGCGATGCCGACCGAGGTCGCGCGCTATTACACCCAGGCGCGCCTGATGGACATCCTGCCGATCGAGTTGCCGTGCAAGATGGACGGTTTCGGCATCATCACCCGCCGCGAACATCTGCTATCGCCGGGCGCGGTGATTTTGCAACAGGCGATCAGGGATGTGGCGAAAACGATTTACTGATTGATTGCGGAAATCGCAGCCATGAAAAAAGCGAGACGAAAGTCTCGCTTTTTGTTTTCAATATCGTAACCGTTGTTCATGCAGCAACGTCGTCCGGCGAATGCTCCCTGAGCCAGTCGGTCAATGCTGCGTCTACACGTGTTTGCCAGCCGGGTCCGGTGGCGCGGAATTTGTCGACGACAGCAGGCGACAGGCGGATCGTGATGCGTTCTTTCGTCGTCGCCGCGACCGGGCGACCGCGCGGTTTCAATTTCGCCTTCAACGATGCCGTCAGCGCCGACACTTTTTTCATGCCGGCAACGTCGCTCTTACCCAGCGAACGGACTTCGCCGTCCTTGCCGGTCAATGGCTTATTGCGATTCATAGTGTTTTACCTCCCTTGAGTTTGCCTTGCGAAAACTGATCACACGAATACCGTTCTCAGTTTCAACGAAGCACAGCACATGCAGACGATCTTCGAGACGGCCGATGGCGACGATACGGGTTTCGCCATATTCACGGCGATCATCAATGGCGTACAACGCTGTTTCAAAATCGAATTCTGCAACGCGGTCGAATGACAATCTGCGTTCTTCGATATTGCGATTATTCTTGTCAGCGTCGTACGTGATTTCCATTGATTTATTGTATGCACAAAAAATAAGGCCGTCAATTTATTTATTGTACATACAATAAATAAATTGACGGCCTGATCTGAAGTCATTCATTTGCGCCGCCAGCGGCGCGTTGTCGCCAACTTATGCCCAGCCGGCGTCTACTATGAATTCCTGTGCCGTACACATCACGCTCTCATCCGACGCCAGGAACAACACCATCCGCGCCAGATGCCACGGCAGCAATTCGCCCTGCAGGCACTGATTGCGCTTGATGTCTTCCTTGCCCTTTTCATCCAGCCACAATTCAATCTGGCGCTCCGTCATGACCCAGCCCGGCGTCACGGTGTTGACGCGGATGTTGTGCGCGCCGAGGTCGCGCGCCAGACCGCGCGTCAGACCCAGCACCGACGACTTGGCCGTGGTGTAGACCGGGAAACCGCCGCTGGAAGTATGCCAGCTGATCGAGCTGAAGTTGATGATGGAACCGGCCTTCTTCCTGATCATGCCCGGCGCGACGGCCTGCACGGCAAAGAATGACGGACGCTGATTGATGGCGATGCGGTTGTCCCAGTATTCCTGCGTCACGTCTTCCAGCTTGTGGCGCTCGTCGTTGGCGGCGTTGTTCACCAGCACGTCGAAGTCGCCGAGCTGCGCGGCCAGGTCCTTGATGGTGTTTTGCAGCGACGCGATGTCGCGCAGGTCGCAATAGCGGAACACCGGCGCGGAGAAACCGGCGTCGGCGATCTTCTTGCACAGCGCTTCGCTGGCGTCCTTGGCGATGTCGACAAAAGCGACGACGGCGCCCTGTTCAGCCAGGGCGCTGACAATCGCCGCGCCGATGCCCGTGCCGCCGCCGGTGACGAACACGCGCTTGTCCTTGAGGCTGGGATAACTCGCCAGTTGGTATGTTGCAGACATGATTTCTCCAGAATGAGATGTTGCTCAGAGCACGTTGACCTGCGGATGCGGCACGTCGTCCACGCTCAGGCGGTTGCGCAGCGCCGGACCGAAGGCGGCGACGTCGATTTCAAACGTCTCTCCCGGCGCGACGCTGATGTTGTCCGAACAGCTCAGCGTCGCCGTGCCGAAGAAGTGGATGTGCACGTCGCCGGGACGACGGAACAGCGGATACTTGAAGTGATGGTACTCAAGATTGGCGACCGTGTGCGACATGTTGTCTTCGCCGCTGAGGAAAGGCTTCTCCCAGCGGACCTTGCCGTCTTGCGCGCGGATGCGCGACATGCCCTGCACGTGCGCAGGCAGTTCGCCCACCAGCAGCGCCGGACCGACCGAACAGACACGCAGTTTGGAGTGCGCCAGGAACAGGTAGTTCTGGCGTTCCGTCACGTGGTCCGAAAATTCGTTGCCGATGGCGAAGCCCAGGCGATACGGCTGGCCGTTGTCGCCGATGATGTAGAGCCCTGCGATCTCCGGCTCTTCGCCGCCGTCGAGCGCGAAATGCGGCATCGCCAGCGCTTCTTCCGCCGCGCGCACGATGGAACCGTCGCCCTTGTAGAACCATTCCGGCTGCACGCCGATCTTGCCGGCCGCAGGCTTGCCGCCTTCCAGGCCCATGCGGAACATCTTCATGCTGTCGGTCAGGTTGTCGGCCCCGTCGAGCTTCTTGTGCATGGCATCGCGGCCGTCGGCGCTGCCCAGATGGGTCAGGCCGGTGCCGGTGACGTAGCAGTGCGCCGTGTCTTCATGGTCCAGCGGCGCCAGCAGGCGGCCGCTTTCCGCGACGGAAGCGTAGTCGATCACCGTCGAGCCGAGCGCCGCGATGGCGAACTCCTGCAGCGAACTCTTCTTTGCAATGGCGGCGCGCGCCAGAGCATAGGTGCTGCGATAGCCGTCGACGACGCGGATCTTCTTGCCGTCGTCTTCGAGAACGCCGACCTGGCGGCTGCCGTCGGCTTGTTTGAATTGCACCAGCAACATAGCTTGTTACTCCTTAATGGGAATGCTTGGGAACGGCCGCGCCACGGCAACCGACCAGGAAATCAAAATCGCAGCCTTCGTCAGCCTGCAACACGCGGTCGATGTAGAGCGACTGATAGCCGCCCTGCATTGCCGGCTTGACTTGCGCCAGCTTCTCGGCGCGCGCGGTCTGGCGCTGCGCCATTTCTGCATCGCTGATGTCCAGATGCAGACGGCCTGCGGCGCAATCCATCTCGATCCAGTCGCCGTCCTGCACGATGCCCAGCGGACCGCCGGCAGCGGCCTCCGGCGCCACGTGCAACACCACGGTGCCGTATGCGGTGCCGCTCATGCGCGCGTCGGAAATGCGCACCATGTCCTTGACGCCTTGCGCCAGCAGCTTGGGCGGCAGACCCATGTTGCCGACTTCGGCCATGCCGGGATACCCCTTGGGGCCACAGTTCTTCATGACCAGCACCGAACTGGCGTCGACGTCCAGATCGGGATCGTTGATGCGTTCCTTGTAGTGCGCAAAGTCTTCGAACACGACCGCCTTGCCGCGATGCTTCATCAGCTCCGGCGACGCGGCGGATGGTTTCAGCACCGCGCCGCGCGGCGACAGATTGCCGCGCAGGATGCAGATGCCGCCGTCGTCGATCAGCGGATTGTCGAGCCGGCGCACGACTTCATCGTTGTAGATCGGCGCGTCCCGGTTGTTTTCCCACAGCGTCTTGCCGTTGACGGTCAGCGCGTTCTTGTGCGGGATCAGATCGGCTTCGCCGAGGCGGCGCAGCACCGCAGGCAAGCCGCCGGCGTAATAGAACTCTTCCATCAGGAAGCGCCCCGAAGGCTGCAAGTCGACGATGGTGGGCGTGCCGCGGCCGACGCGGGTCCAGTCTTCCAGTTCCAGGTCGACGCCGATGCGACCGGCGATGGCCTTCAGATGGATGACCGCGTTGGTCGAACCGCCGATGGCGGCATTGACGCGAATGGCGTTTTCAAACGCTTCGCGCGTCAGGATCTTGGACAAGGTCAGGCCTTCCCACACCATGTCGACGATGCGCATGCCGGACATGTGCGCCAGCACGTAGCGGCGCGAATCGACGGCAGGGATCGCCGCGTTGTGCGGCAAGGAAGTGCCGAGCGCTTCGGCCATGCACGCCATGGTCGAGGCGGTGCCCATGGTGTTGCAGGTGCCGGCCGAGCGCGACATGCCGGCTTCGGCCGACATGAACTCGTGGATGGAAATCTTGCCCGCCTTGACCTGCTCGCTCAGTTGCCAGACCACGGTGCCGGAGCCGATGTCCTTGCCCTCGTGCTTGCCATTGAGCATCGGGCCGCCGGTGACGACGATGGCCGGCACGTCGCAACTGGCCGCGCCCATCAACAGCGCCGGCGTGGTCTTGTCGCAACCGACCAGCAGCACCACCGCGTCGAGCGGATTGCCGCGTATCGATTCCTCGACGTCCATGCTGGCGAGGTTGCGCGTGAGCATGGCGGTCGGACGCAGGTTGGATTCGCCGTTGGAAAACACCGGGAACTCCACCGGGAAACCGCCGGCCTCGATGATGCCGCGCTTGACGTGTTCGGCGATCTTGCGGAAGTGCGCATTGCACGGCGTCAGTTCGGACCAGGTGTTGCAGATGCCGATGACCGGCTTGCCTTGGAATTCGTGATCGGGAATGCCTTGATTCTTCATCCAGCTGCGATACATGAAGCCGTTCTTGTCGGCCGTACCGAACCAGGCTGCCGAACGCAGCGTGCGCTTCTTGTCGATAGTCATTTACTCATCCATTGGAATAGTGCGGTCGCCATCTCCCGACATGGCGACGCTGAAAAAAACGGCTGCAAACCCGTACTCTTGCAGCCACCCCCTCTAGCAGAATTCTTGTTATTTATTTTTGTTGTAGACATCGAAGAACACGGCCGCCAGCAACACCAGGCCCTTGATCACCTGCTGGTAATCGATGCCGATGCCCATGATGGACATGCCGTTGTTCATGACGCCCATGACGAAGGCGCCGATGACCGCGCCCATCACCTTGCCGACGCCGCCCGATGCCGATGCGCCGCCGATGAAACAGGCCGCGATCACGTCCAGCTCGAAGCCGGTGCCGGCTTTGGGCGTTGCCGTATTCAGGCGCGCGGCGAAGATCAGGCCGGCCAGCGCCGCCAGCATGCCCATGTTGACGAAGGTGTAGAAGCTCACGCGTTCGGTCTTGATGCCGGACAGCTTGGCGGCTTTCTCGTTGCCGCCGACGGCGTACACGCGACGACCGATGGTGGTGCGGTTGGTCACGAAGGTGTAGACCACCATCAGCGCAAACATGATGATCAGCACGTTCGGCATGCCCTTGTAGGAGGCCATCAGGTAGCTGAAGGCAATGATGGCCGCCGCGAACAGGACGTTCTTGAGCAGGAAGAACACGGCCGGCTCTTCTTCCATGCCATGCTTGACCTGCTTGCTGCGGCCATGGACTTTCACCGCCAGCAGGATTGCCGCCGCCGCCACGCCGACCAGCAGCGAGGTCAGGCGCACGCTGCCGGTGTCGGCGAAGAATTCAGGAATGAAGCCAGAGCTCAGCAACTGGAAGCCGCGCGGGAAAGGACCGACCGACTGGCCTTCCAGCAACGCCAGCGTCAGGCCCTTGAACACCAGCATGCCGGCCAGCGTGACGATGAAGGACGGGATGCGGAAGAACGCCACCCAATATCCCTGTGCCGCGCCGATGGCGGCGCCGGCGATCAGGCAGATGATGGTCGTCAGGATGAAGTTCATCTCATAATTGACCATCAGCACCGCCGCCAGCGCGCCGATGAAACCAACCACCGACCCCACCGACAAATCGATGTGGCCGGCCACGATCACCATCAGCATGCCCAGCGCCATGATCACCACGTAGCTGTTCTGCAGCACCAGGTTGGTCAGGTTGAGCGGCTGCATCAGCGTGCCGTCGGTCATGACCTGGAAGAAGGCCATGATGGCGACCAGCGACAGCAGCATGCCGTATTCGCGCATGTTGTTCTTGAGGAAGCCGGCGTATTCCCGCTTGGCTTCCGGGACCGCGTCGAGCGTAGGTTTCTTGCTCATATTACTGTTCTCCATTCTTCACAATCCTCTCGTTCCTGACGATGGAACGCATGATTTTTTCTTGCGATGCCTCCGCCGCCGTGTACTGGCCGACGAACTGCCCTTCGTTCATGACATAGATCCGGTCGCACATGCCGAGCAGTTCCGGCATTTCCGAAGAGATCATGATGATGCATTTGCCTTCCGCGGCCAGCTGGTTGATCAGCGTGTAGATCTCGAACTTGGCGCCGACGTCGATGCCGCGCGTCGGCTCGTCCAGGATCAGCACTTCCGGATTGGAGAACAGCCACTTGCTGAGCACCACCTTCTGCTGGTTGCCGCCGGACAGGTTCACGACCTTTTGCAATACGCTTGAGCAGCGGATCCGCATCTTGCTGCGGAAGTCCGCCGCCACCTTGAATTCGCGCGCCTCGTCGATCACCGACTTGTCGGCGATGGCGCCGAGGTTGGCCAGCGAGATGTTTTTCTTGATGTCTTCTTCCAGCACCAGGCCGTCGCCCTTGCGGTCTTCGGTGACGTAGGCAATGCCGTGGTTGATGGCTTTCTGGATGGTGCCGACGTCGATCTTCTTGCCGCGCAGGTACACTTCGCCGCTGATCTTGGCGCCGTAGGCGCGGCCGAAAATGCTCTTGGCCAGCTCGGTGCGGCCGGCGCCCATCAGGCCGGCGATGCCGACGATCTCGCCCTTGCGCACGTTGAAGTCGATGTCCTTGATCACCACGCGGTCGGGATGGATGGGATGATGCACGCGCCACTGCTTGACTTCGAAAATGGTCTCGCCGATCTGCGGCTCGCGCTTGGGGTAGCGGTCCGCCATCTCGCGGCCGACCATGTTCTGGATGATGCGGTCTTCGCTGATGGCTTCCTTGCGGCAGTCGAAGGTATCGACCGTGGCGCCGTCGCGCAGCACGGTGATGGAATCGGCGACCTTGGAAATTTCGTTGAGCTTGTGCGAAATCAGGATCGACGAAATACCCTGGGCCTTCAGCTCCAGCAGCAGTTCCAGCAAGGCGTCGCTGTCGCTTTCGTTGAGGCTGGCGGTCGGCTCGTCGAGGATCAGCAGCTTGACCTCTTTCGACAAGGCCTTGGCGATCTCGATCAGTTGCTGCTTGCCGACGCCGAGGTTGGTGATCAGCGTCGACGGCGGATCCTTGAGGCCGACCTTGGCCAGCAGTTCCTTGGCCTTGGCGTAGGACGCTTCCCAGTCGATCACGCCGCCGCTGGCTTGCTCGTTGCCGAGGAACAGGTTTTCGGTGATCGACAGCAGCGGCACCAGCGCCAGCTCCTGGTGGATGATGATGATGCCGACGCTTTCGCTGTCGACGATATCCTTGAATTCACGGGTCTGGCCCTGATAGACGATGTCGCCGGAATAGGTGCCGTGCGGATAAACGCCGCTGAGGACTTTCATCAGGGTGGATTTGCCGGCGCCGTTCTCGCCGACCACGGCGTGGATTTCGCCGGTGCGCACTGCCAGGTTGACGTTGTTGAGCGCCTTGACACCCGGGAATGTCTTTTCAATTCCGCGCATTTCCAGAATTGTACTCATGTGTTCTGACCTCTTCTTCTGCTCCGGCCTGCCATGACGATGGGATGCTGCGGGCCGTTTTCCTGGTTCCCGGCCGACTGCAAAAACATGCAACCAAGCCTGTCCCGGAAACACCAACCCCGCGCGCGCGGCGCGGGGCTGCTTTTTTGTCCGGCCGACATGCGCCTACCGGACCACACTCGCTTCGCCGAACAAGCGAATTACTTCACTTGCGCTTCGGTGTAGTAGCCGCTGCCGACCAGCACTTCTTTCCAGTTGCTGACGTCGACGCTGACCGGCTTCAACAGGTAGGAAGGCACGACCTTGACGCCATTGTTATAGGTCTTGGTGTCGTTGATGGTGGGCGCTTTGCCCGACAGCACGGCGTCCACCATGGAAACGGTGACCTTGGCCAGTTCACGCGTGTCCTTGAAGATGGTCGAACGCTGTTCGCCGCGGATGATGGACTTGACCGAAGGCACTTCCGCATCCTGGCCGGTCACGACCGGCATCGGCAGCTTCGGCGTGCCGTAGCCGACGCCCTTGAGCGACGAGATGATGCCGATGCTGATGCCGTCATACGGCGACAGCACCGCGTCGACGTGGGCATTGCCGTAATAGGCGCTCAGCAGGTTGTCCATGCGGGCTTGCGCAGTCGCGCCGTCCCAACGCAGGGTCGCCACCTTGTCCATGCCCATTTGCTTGCTGCGCACGACCAGCTTGCCCTTGTCGATGTATGGCTTCAGGACCGACATGGCGCCGTTGTAGAAGAAGAAGGCGTTGTTGTCGTCAGCCGAACCGCCGAACAGTTCGATGTTGAACGGGCCCTTGCCTGCCTTCAGGTCCAGCGCCTTTTCGATGTACGAAGCCTGCAGCACGCCGACCTGGTAGTTGTCGAAAGTCGCGTAGTAGTCGACGTTCTTGGAGTTGCGGATCAGGCGGTCATAAGCGATGACCTTGATGCCCTTGTCGGCGGCTTTTTGCAGCACGTCGGACAGCGTGGTGCCGTCAATTGCCGCGATGACCAGCACCTTGACGCCCTTGGTCACCATGTTCTCGATCTGCGCCAGCTGATTCGGGATGTCGTCTTCCGCGTATTGCAGGTCGGTCTGGTAGCCCTTTTCCTTGAATACCTTGACCATGTTGTTGCCGTCGGCGATCCAGCGCGCCGAGGATTTGGTCGGCATGGAGATCCCGATCAGGCCCTTGGTCTGGGCGCTGACTTGCGCGCTCACAGCCATCAGACCCATGCTCAGGCCGAGTGTCAGCCCGGCCAATACCGATTTGAGTTTCATGCTTCTTGTCTCCTAAGTTGTTTGTTGTTTTACTGGCAATGCAGAACGCGCGGGGGACGTTATATTCTGCAAGGCCTCTACGATAACCATTAGAGCAATACATTTCTAATGATTTTTTTCATAAAACCCATATTGTTTTCAGCATCACTTTTTGCGCAAACGCCGTGATTTCCTCCCAACTCGCGTCTGCAGCGTTTTTCTCTTACGCTGCCTGCGCGGCCGGCTTGACGGATGCGATGCCGGTATTCGCATCTGACGCCTTGGCAGCACCCAGCGACATTAAGCGCTGCGCCAGGCAAAACACGAACAGCAGCACCCCGATCACGATCTTGGTCCACCACGAGCTCAGCGTGCCGTCAAAGGCGATCAGGGTCTGGATCACGCCCAGGATCAGCACGCCGGTCAGCGTCCCTGCCACATAGCCGTAGCCGCCGGTGAGCAAGGTGCCGCCGATCACCACCGCCGCGATGGCGTCCAGCTCCGTGCCTTGCGCATGCAAACCGTAGCCGGACAACATATAGAAAGAGAACAATACACCCGCCAGCGCCGCGCAGAAACCGCTGAAGGCGTAAATCGCGATCTTGGTGCGGCCGACCGGCAAACCCATCAGCAAGGCCGAATGCTCGTTGCCGCCGATGGCGTAGACGGCGCGGCCGAAACGCGTGTAATGCGCCAGATAGATCGCCAGCGCCAGCATCAGCACGGCAATCACCACGCTGGGCGAGACGAAGCCGTCGCCGAATCCCAACTCCAGCCGCGTCTGCGACATCGCCACATACAAGGGATCGTCGATGGTGATGGAATTGATGCTGATCAGATAACACAGGCCGCGCGCCAGGAACATCCCGGCCAGCGTGACGATGAACGGTTGCAGCTTGAAGAAATGGATCAGCATGCCCATCGCCGCGCCGAACAGGCCGCCCAGCGCCAGCACGCAGACGATCACCAGCAGCGGATGCCAGTGCCACGACTGCAGCAGATAAGCCGAGATCATCGTGGTCAGGGCCAGCACCGAACCGACCGACAGATCGATGCCCCCGGACAGGATGACGAAGGTCATGCCGATGCCGATCACCAGCAGGAAGGCGTTGTCGATCAGCAGGTTCAACACCACCTGCACCGAAAAGAAACCGTCGTAGGCGACCGAGCCCATCGCGAACAGCACCACCAGCAAGGCGACGGTGATCAGCGAGGTGAAGTACGGCGTCGTCAGCAGATGATGAAAAAAAGAACGAAAATTTTTCATGATTTATCCCGAATGCTTAGGCTTGGTTGCCGGATTTGAACAAACGCAGCCGGCGAAACTCGGGCGACTGCGACAGGCAGACCAGGAACACCACTACCGACTTGACCACCATGTTGACTTCCGGCGGCACGCCCAGCGAATAGATGGTGTAAGTCAGCGCCTGGATGATCAGCGCGCCGATCACGCTGCCGACCAGGCTGAACTTGCCGCCCGCCAGCGAGGTGCCGCCCAGCGTCACCGCCAGGATGGCGTCCAGCTCCAGCAGCAGGCCGGCATTGTTGGCGTCGGCGCTCTTGATGTTGGCGCTGATCATCAGTCCCGCCATGCCGGCGCAGGCGCTGCAAAAGATGTAGACGAAAAAGATCAGCGCCGCCGTGCGAATGCCCGCCAGGCGCGACGCCACCGGGTTGATGCCGACCGACTGGATGAACAGCCCGAGCGCCGTCTTGCGCATCAGCAGCGCCAGCACCACGAACATGCCGGCCACGATGAACAGCGAAAATGGCAACCCGAACAGATAGCCGCTGCCGAGGTAGAAGAACGGCTTGTAATACACCGTGATGATCTGGCCGTCGGTCATCAGCTGGGCAAGGCCGCGCCCGGCCACCATCAGGATCAGCGTCGCGATGATGGGCTGCAAACCCAAGGTCGCCACCAGCAGGCCGTTCCACGCGCCGCACAGGATCGCCGCGCCCATCGCCGCCGCAATCGCCCAGCCCATGGGAATATTGCTGGCGTATTCCTGCACGCCGTTGTGCATCACCATGGTGCCGCCGATCAGCATCGCCGCGACCGTGCCGGAAATCGCCACCACCGCACCGACCGAGATATCGATACCGCGCGTGGCGATCACCAGCGTCATGCCCAGCGCCGCCAGCATCAGCGGCGCCGCGCGGTTGACGATGTCGATCACGCTGCCGTACAGATGGCCGTCCTTGAACTCGATGCGGAAGAAACCCGGGATCATGAAGAAGTCGATCAGCAGCAGCACCGCCAACGCCGCCAGCGGACGCGCCAAGGGATGGCGCAAACCCTGCAACAGGCCGCGCCGGCCGGCGGCGTCGCTCTTCTCATGTTTGGCATCCTGCCCCGAAACCAGATTTGAATTCATTGATGCACTCACGCTGCCGCTCCCACTTTTTCAGCCGCACTCTCGCCCGCGATCACCTGCAGCACCGACGCATCGTCGAGCTCGCCGCGCAGGTATTCGCCGCAGCCCTCGCGGTCGCGCAACACCAGCATGCGGTCGCTGCAGCGCAGGACTTCGGGTATTTCGGAAGAAATGAAAAGAATCGCCATGCCTTTGTGGCACAGCGCCATGACGAAATCCATGATCTCCTGCTTGGCGCGCACGTCGATGCCGCGCGTCGGTTCGTCCAGGATCAGCATGTCGGGATCGGTCGCCAGCCAGCGCGCCAGCAATGCCTTTTGCTGGTTGCCGCCGGACAGCGAGCCGATCGGGGTATCGATGTCGGGCGTCTTGATGCCCAGCCATTTGACGTAGTCGGCGGCGATCTGCTGCTGGCGCTTGCGCGGAATCACGTGCAGCAAACCGTTGCGCGCCTGCAGGGCCAGGATGATGTTTTCGCGTACCGACAGCTCCAGTATCGCACCCTCTTTCTTGCGATCCTCGGAGCAGAAGCCGATGCCGGCCGAAATCGCGTCGCGCGGCGTCGAGAACTTCAGCGCCTCGCCCTTGATGCTGATCGTGCCGCTGTCGGCCTTGTCGGCGCCGAACAGCAAGCGCGCCGTCTCGGTGCGACCGGAACCGAGCAGACCGCACAGGCCGAACACTTCACCGGCGCGCAAATCCAGGTCCTGCGGCGCGAGCGCGCCCTTGCGGCCGAGTCCGCGCGCCTGCAGGAACACTTCGCCGTCGCCGGCGGCCGGCGTGATGCGGGCGTTGGCAGCCAGGGCATTACCGGCGGCGGTGGCATCGATTTGCACGCCGACCATCTTGTTGACGAGGTCGAGGCGCGACAGTTCGCTGGCGGCGTACTCGCCTTCGCGCACGCCGTTGCGCAGCACGGTGATGCGATCCGAGATGTCGTAAGTCTGGTCGAGGAAGTGCGTGACGAACAGGATCGCCATGCCCTCGTCGCGCAGGCTGCGCAAGACCTTGAACAGCAACTGCACTTCCGCCTCGTCGAGACTGGATGTAGGTTCGTCAAGGATCAGCACGCTGGCCGACACGCTCACCGCGCGCGAGATCGCCACCATCTGCTGGATCGCCAAGGGATACGAAGACAGCGGCTTTTGCACGTCGACGTGCAAATCGAGCCTGGCCAGCAATTTGGTCGCGCGGCGCTGCATCGTGGTCCAATCGATGGGACCGAAGCCGCCCCACTTGCGTGGGTAGCGGCCGATGAAAATATTCTCGGCCACGGATAAATTCGGGCACAGGTTCACTTCCTGATACACCGTGCTGATGCCGAGCTGCTGCGCATCCAGCGTGGAACCGGGCTGGATCGCGCGACCCTTGAGCAGGATGCGGCCGCTGTCGGGTGCGTACACGCCGGTGAGCACTTTGATCAGGGTCGACTTGCCGGCGCCGTTTTGTCCCATCAGGGTATGGACTTCGCCGGGATAGAGGCGCAGGCCGACGTCGGTCAGGGCCTTGACGCCGGTGAATGCTTTGTGGATGCCGATCAGTTCCAGCGCCGGCTGGGCGCTGCTGGTTGCGGCAGACATGGCAACTCCAGACATGGCTGTTCCAGAAAAGAAAAGGCGACGGGCCCAGAGCCTGAGCCCGCCGCATAAAGCCTTTTTTAATGAAGGCCCAGGGGGATACTCCAGAGGAGGAGAACAACCGGGAGCGTCGCCGCCCCCGGCGATACGATCAGCATTGATTCAGAGTAGACCCTGAATCACCGCGGATCAATATTTACGGTTAGGAAATTCCTTGGCGGCCACTTCCGCCGGGAATACGCTTTCTTCCGTCGTGATGCGTTTCGGCACTTCCTTGCCGGCCTTGACGTCCTTGGCGATGGACATCAGTTGCGGTCCGAGCAGCGGGCTGCACTCGACGGTGACGTTGAGCTTGCCGGCCATCATGGCTTCAAACGCGCCCTTCACGCCGTCGATGGAGATGACGATGATGTCCTTGCCCGGTTTCAGGCCGGCTTCTTCGATCGCCTGGATGGCGCCGATGGCCATGTCGTCGTTATGCGCGTAGAGCACGTTGATCTTTTTGCCGTCGGCCTTGAGGAAGGCTTCCATGACTTCCTTGCCCTTGGCGCGGGTGAAGTCGCCGGTTTGCGAGCGGATGATCTTCAGGTTGGGATTGGATTTGATGATCTCTTCGAATCCGACCTTGCGGTCGATGGCCGGGGCGGAACCGACCGTGCCTTGCAGTTCGACGATGTTGATGTCGCCGGCCGGCATGGTCTTGGCGCGCTCCAGCAGCCAGCGCGCGGCGCGGCGGCCCTCTTCGACGAAATCGGAACCGATGAAGGTCACGTACAGCGACTTGTCGGTCACGTTGACGGCGCGGTCAGTCAGGATCACCGGGATCTTGGCGGCCTTGGCTTCGCGCAGGACGGTGTCCCAGCCCGACTCCACCACCGGCGAGAAGGCGATCACGTCGACTTTTTGCGCGATGAAGGAACGGATCGCCTTGACCTGGTTTTCCTGCTTTTGCTGCGCATCGGCGAACTTCAGGTTGACGCCGGCTTTCTTGGCGGCATCCTTGATCGAAACGGTGTTGGCGGTGCGCCATTCGCTTTCGGCGCCCACTTGCGAAAAACCCATCGTCAGCGGCTTGTCCGCGGACATGGCGGAGGACATCGCGCCCCAGCCCAGCCCCATGCAGATTGCAGCGCCCAATAGTGTTCTGCGTGTCATTTTCATTGCTTGTCTCCGGTATATTGAATCACGGATCTGCATGACAGATCCACAGTACTGATTCTTTTGTTATGGATTGGTGCGTGCTCTTTGCAGGCCGCCCATTTGTTTTTACGACCTGTTTCCACTTCTTTGCGTCTTCGCCAGGACCTTGCATCCTGCGCAATGTGCCGATCAATATTAGGAGCGTGAGAAATATCTATCCAATGAATTTTTAATGCTTTCCGATACCGAAACAGGCATGATGTTTTATCTCACTACATCCGTGACGGAATGCCGAAATCCAGATCATTTTTGATATCGATCTTTATAAATATTTCATTATTCCGCATCGGTAGCCGATGTTAGGATCGGCCCTGTTTTTATTCGGCCTGACAAGGCCCCAAGCGGAGCAGACCGCACAGCATCCGCCCCGATAATCGAGACAAGCAACCGAGACGCCATGACCACATCTCCAGCACCGCAGCGCGGCGGCGCGTCAGCCATTGAGACGCTCACCCTGCAATCCGGGCGGCAGCGCCTGAGCGTCCTGCCGACGCTGGGAGCAAGCGTCGCGGCCTGGGATCTGCAGTGGCGCGGGCAATGGACGCCGCTGTTTCGTCCCTGGGCGGGCGGCAGCGATCTCTATGCGACGGCGTGTTTTCCGCTGGTGCCCTGGTCCAACCGCATCACCGAAGGCGGCTTCATGCACAAGGGCATGCACTATCCGGTGCTGCAAAACCGTGCCGGCGAAAACTACCCGATCCATGGCGACGGCTGGCTGCAGGCATGGCAAGCCGAGGCCTATACCGACAACAGCGTGGTGCTGACGCTGAATTCGGAACAATACGACGGCGATCCCTACACTTATTCCGCGACGCAGACGCTGACCCTGCATGACGACGGACTGGAAATCGACCTGCAAGTCACCAATCGCGGCGCCGATGAACTGCCCTTCGGCCTCGGCCTGCATCCCTACTTTCCGCGCAATGCAGCGACGCGGCTGCAATCGCGCGCCGACGGCGTCTGGCTGTGCGGCGCCGATCCGATTCCGACCGAACATACGCAAGACTTCCCGGCGACCTTCGACTACAACCGGTTTGCGGCCGTGGATTTCCCTGCCGATGGCCCGCTGGTCGACAATTGTTTCACCGGCTGGGACGGCGTCTCCCGCATCGACTATCCCGACCGCGGCCTGCGCATCGAGATGCGCATGGAAAACTGCAACGGCTACAGCCTGATGTACCGGCCGCCCGGCCTCGACTATTTTTGCCTGGAACCGATCACGCATCCCATCGATGCCTTCCACATGCCGGGCCGTCCCGGCCTGGTCGACCTGCAACCCGGCGCTTCGATGCGACTGCTCACGCATTTCAAGGTGAGCGAACTCTGAACATGGCACAAGCAATGCAAACACCTTCATCCACCGGCCTGATCGCGCTCGACTGGGGCACGTCGTCCCTGCGCGCCTATCGTTTCGATAAACAGGGCAAGGTCGCCGACAGACGCGCGCTGCCCTGGGGCATCATGAATCTGCCGCCCGCAGAAAACGGCGCGGACGCTACCATCGACGACAGCGCCGACGCCGGCTTCCGGCGCGCGCTGCGAGCCGCCTGCGGCGACTGGCTGCGCGAGGCTCCCGGCACGCCGCTGATCGCCGCCGGCATGGTCGGCAGCAAGCAAGGCTGGCGCGAAGCGCCGTATGTGGACGTGCCGCTGGCCGTCGGCGATATCGGCAAGACGCTGACCATCGTCGACAGCGGCCTCGGCGCGCCATTGCACATCGTGCCCGGCCTGCTGCAACGCTCGGCCCTGCCCAACGTGATCCGCGGCGAAGAGACCCAGGTCGCCGGCATCATCGACCAGTTGCAAGTCGACGAGTTGCTGATCGGCCTGCCCGGCACGCATTCCAAATGGGTACATGTGCATGCGCGTCGCATCACGCATTTCGACACCTTCATGACCGGCGAGATGTATGCCGCGCTGTCCAACCACACCATCCTCGGCCGCACCATGCAACGCGACGGCGCGCCTGACGAGGCGGCCTTCCTGCGCGGCGCAGGCGTGACGAAAACGGCCGACGGCCGCGCCGGCATGCTGTCGAACATCTTCAGCAGCCGCACGCTGGGCCTGACCGGCGAACTGTCGCCGCGCGCCCAGGCCGATTATTTGTCGGGCCTGCTGATCGGCCATGAAATCGCCGCGCTGCTGGCATTGGCCGATGGCCGGCTGCATGCGCGCATCGCCCTGATCGGCGACGACATGCTGTGCCGGCGCTATCTGCAGGTGTTGGCGCTGTACGGCGTCACGCAGGTCGAGATCGCTCCCGCGGCCACCGAACACGGTCTGTGGAAACTTGCCCGGCACGCCGGCCTGATTGCCTGACCATCATTGCGTCACCAGGAAAACCGAACCATGCTGAAGAATCTTTTCCAACACGCGCTCAGAGATTGCGGCCTGATCGCCATCCTGCGCGGCGTGCGTCCCGACGAAGTCGAAGCCATCGGCAGCGCCTTGTATGAAGCCGGTTTCCGCATCATCGAAGTGCCGCTCAATTCGCCGGAGCCCTTGCAAAGCATCGCCACCCTGCGCCGCACGCTGCCTGCAGATTGCGTCATCGGCGCGGGCACCGTGCTCAGTCCCGAAGCCGTCTTGGAAGTCAGGGAGGCCGGCGGCGAACTGATCGTCATGCCGCACAGCGACGCGCGCGTCATCGCCGCCGCCAAGGAAGCCGGACTGTGCTGCGCGCCGGGCGTGGCGACGGTCACCGAAGCCTTTGCCGCGCTGGCGGCAGGCGCCGACGTGCTGAAGATGTTTCCGGCCGAACAACTCGGACCGCATGTGGTCAAGGCCTGGCGCGCGGTCATCCCGGCATCGGTGGCATTGCTGCCGGTGGGCGGCATCCTGCCGAGCAGCGTCTCGGTCTTCATCGACGCCGGCGCGTCCGGCTTCGGCCTCGGATCGGCGCTGTACAAGCCGGGCCTGACGGCGGCGGCCGTCGGCGAAAACGCCAAAGCCTTCGTCAGCGCCTGGCAAACCCGCGCGGCAGCCAGCGTGAGATAAACAGATAACAGCAGCCGCAGCAACAGCCGGAACCGGCCAAGCATTTAACCAGCCCAGCCATCGACCATGGCCGGGCGCTACCCAGAGAAACGGATATCTCTCCGATGAAAATCACCAAACTGACCACCTTTATCGTGCCACCGCGCTGGTGCTTCCTGAAGATCGAAACCGACGAAGGCATCGTCGGCTGGGGCGAACCGGTCGTCGAAGGCCGCGCGCACAGCGTCGCCGCCGCCGTCGAAGAACTGGCCGACTACCTGATCGGCAAGGATCCGCGTCATATCGAAGACCACTGGACCGTCCTCTATCGCGGCGGCTTCTACCGCGGCGGCGCCATCCACATGAGCGCGCTGGCCGGCATCGACCAGGCCTTGTGGGACATCAAGGGCAAGGCGCTCGGCGTACCGGTCAGCGAGTTGCTGGGCGGTCCGGTGCGCGACAGCATCCGCGTGTATTCGTGGATCGGCGGCGATCGCCCGGCCGACACCGCCAAGGCCGCCAGGGATGCCGTGGCGCGCGGCTTCACCGCCGTCAAGATGAACGGCACCGAAGAACTGCAATTCATCGACACCTGGGACAAGATCGAAGCCACGCTGGCCAACGTCGCCGCCGTGCGCGATGCCGTCGGTCCCAACATCGGCATCGGCGTCGACTTCCACGGCCGCGTGCACAAGCCGATGGCCAAGGTCCTGATCAAGGAACTGGAGCCGTACAAGCTGATGTTCATCGAAGAACCGGTGCTCAGCGAAAACTACGAAGCCCTGAAGGAAATCGCCCACCTGACCGCCACGCCGATCGCGCTGGGCGAGCGCCTGTATTCACGCTGGGATTTCAAGCGCATCCTCAGCGAAGGCTACGTCGACATCATCCAGCCCGACGTCTCGCATGCCGGCGGCATCACCGAAACCCGCAAGATCGCCACCATGGCCGAAGCCTACGACGTCGCGCTGGCGCTGCATTGCCCGCTCGGCCCGATTGCGCTGGCTGCCTGCCTGCAGGTCGATGCGATTTCGTACAACGCCTTCATCCAGGAGCAGAGCCTGGGCATCCATTACAACGAAAGCAACGACTTGCTCGACTACGTCACCAAGCCGGAAGTATTCAGCTACAAGGATGGCTACGTGACCATCCCGAACGGCCCGGGACTGGGCATCGAGATCAATGAAGAGTATGTGAAGCAGCGCGCCGAGGTCGGGCATCGCTGGAGAAATCCGATCTGGCGACATAAGGACGGCAGCTTCGCAGAATGGTAAAACCTGTCCGGGGTCCTACTGCGGAGCCATGATCCACCACCGTACGGTGCTCAGGATCCTCACGTACCTGAAGTACGTTCCGGTCCTTGCGCTCCGGTCGGCGGCGGCTGATGGCTCCTCGCTACGGACCGCGAACAGGTTTCGGTCTCTTTGAGTTCGTATGATCCTCTTCAATATATTTCATCCATGCGGCCCGCATCTGCTCAGCAGACCGGGCCGCAGCCACGTAAAATAACGGTTTTCCTTCCGTAGTATTTCAACAGGATTCATCCAGCATGCATTGGCCTCTCTTCGCCCTCGCCGTTGCCGCCTTCGGCATCGGTACTACAGAATTCGTGATCATGGGGCTGTTGCCTGATGTCGCGCGCGACCTCGGCGTTTCCGCGCCGGCGGCGGGCATGCTGGTGTCCGGCTATGCGCTCGGCGTGGCGGCCGGCGCGCCGGTGCTGGCGATCCTCACCGCCAAGTGGCAGCGCAAGCGCGCGCTGGTCGGCCTGATGTGCCTGTTCATTCTCGGCAACGTGCTGTGCGCGATTGCCCCCAACTACAACTTCCTGATGGTGGCGCGCGTGGTGACGGCATTCTGTCACGCCGCCTTCTTCGGCATCGGCGCCGTGGTCGCCGCCGAACTGGTGCCGCGTGAAAAGCGCGCGCAAGCCGTGGCGCTGATGTTCACCGGCCTCACGGTCGCCAACATCCTCGGCGTGCCCTTCGGCACCGCGCTGGGCCACGCCGCCGGCTGGCGCTCGACCTTCGGCGCGATCACGCTGATCGGCCTGGCCGCCGTCATCATGCTGTGGGTCTGCCTGCCGAAAAAGATCGCCATGCAAGGCGGCAGCATCTTCAAGGAATTCCGCGCCATCGTCCATCCGCAAGTGCAACTGGCGCTGCTGACCAGCACGCTGGCCTCGGTCAGCATGTTCAGCGTGCTGACCTACATCGCCTACATCCTGCTCGACGTCACCGGCTTCACCGCGCACGAAGAAAGCTGGGTGCTGCTGCTGTTCGGCGCCGGCATCACGGTCGGCGGCCTGATCGGCGGGCGTCTGGCGGACTGGCGCCTGATGCCGGTGCTGTTTTCGATGTTCGTCTGCATCGCGCTGATCCTGGTGCAGTTTTCGTGGAGCAGCCATTATCAATTGCCGACGCTGATCACCATGTTCATCTGGGGCGCTTTCTCGTTCGCCGTCGTGCCGGCGGCGCAGATCCGCGTGCTGGACAAGGCCAAGGACGCGCCGAACCTGGCGTCGACGCTCAACCAGGGCGCCTTCAATGTGGGCAATGCCACCGGCGCATGGCTGGGCGGCCTGGCAATTTCTGCAGGCTTGCCGCTCACCGATTTGCCGCTGCTCGGCGCAAGCGTATCGGTGCTGGGTTTTCTGACCGTACTGACCTCGGCGCTGCTGGACCGTCGGGCTGCGAGAGCGCTGGCATAAAACAGCCCTGCCGACGCATCAATGAAAACGCCCCCTGGCAATCTTGCCCGGGGGCGTTTTTCGTCACGCGGCCGGAAACAACAGCGCCATCAATAACGCATCAACGGAGAAAGTGGTTATAGGCCAGCAGAACCACCACCGCACCGATCACCGACAGGATCAAGCCTGCCGGATGGAAGAACGATCCATCGACAGGCTTGCTGAACAGACGGGCGATCAGGCCGCCGACGACCGAACCGACGATACCCAACACCCCGGTCAGCAAGATGCCGAAATGCTCGCTCCCCGGTACAACAAGGCGAGCAATCGCGCCAACGACAATACCTACGATAAACATCAAAATGTAATGCATGATTTACCTTCGAAAAATAACGAACATGTCGATCGAGCCGGGAAAGTCTGCAATCGACGCCTTGCCTGAGAGACATCCTCTGCCGTGCACAGCTCCGCTCCCAAGGACTGGACCAACAACGATGTCCTGACGGCGCGTGTTGACGACGCAGTTGTAAGAGATTGCAATCCTTTCTTTTAATCGCGAATTTTCTATTTACTCATCAAAAATAAATGCTTCGTTCAGGAGTCATTCATAGTTGAGCACCCTCTCGACAAGTACGGCTATAATTGCCGCGCCATGCGACGCTACCTGATCATTTTCCTGCTGCTGCTCCTGCCGTTCCAGTTCTCCTGGGCGGCGGTCGCATCGTATTGCCAGCATGGAACTGAAAGCAGCACGCAGCATATCGGTCACCATGAAGCCGACGCCGGCAGCAAGCAGGATCGGACTCCGGGAAAAAAACTGAGCGAAGGCGACGACGCCGATTGCAGTTTTTGCCATTTTTCCTGCAGCAAGCCGATGAATCCGCTCGTGACCTGGGCTCCCGCCGCCGCTGAAAAAGACAGCTTCACCGCCTCAACTCCTGCCCGCTATCTCTCCCACATCGGAGAGTCCCCCGAAGAGCCCGACTGGATGCTCGCCGCCTGAGAACCTGTTCAAGGTCTTGCTGCGAGACCATGATCTGGCGTCGTCCGGTGCTCGAAATCCTCATGTACTACAGTACACTCCGGTTTCTCCGCTCCGTGCACCCCCAGCTGATGGCCTCTCGCTACAGACCTTGAACAGGTTCTGCGCCGGCGAGTCGTCTTCATCCTTCACTGATCGCTCGCCGAATTCTTTCCATTTTCTTCGGAGAATTCGATGCACCCCTATGTCTATCCGCTGGGATTGGCGCTTTTGCTCGCCGGTCCCGCCTACGCGCAACTCTCGCAGCAAACCGCTAACCACGCCGGCCGCACGCAAGAAATCGCCGCGCCCATCACACTGAACAACGCCATCGCGCTGGCGCTGGCCAACAATCCGGAGCTGTCCGCCGCACAACGCGAACTGGAAGCCGTCGACGCCACCGTCGCCCAGGCCGGCGCGCGCCCCAATCCCGAACTGTCGACGCTGATGGAAGACACGCGCAAAAGCACGCGCACCACGACCATCCAGCTCAATCAGCCTATCGAATTCGGCGGCAAGCGCGATGCCCGCATCGGCGCCGCCGAACGGTCACGCGACGCCGCCCGCATCAAACTGGCGATCAGGCGCGATGAAATCCGCATCGCCGCTACCTCTGCGTTCTTCGCCGTACTGACGGCGCAGGAACGCCGGCGCCTGGCGCAGGAATCCGCCGACCTTGCCCGTAGCGCCGCCGACGCCACCGGCCGCCGCGTCACGGCCGGCAAGATCTCGCCGGTCGAAGAAACCCGGGCGCGCGTTGCCGCTGCTTCTGCACGGCTCGAACTGAACCAGGCCGACGGTGAACTCGATCTCTCGCGGCGCCGCCTCGCCGGCCTGTGGGGCAACACCCAGCCGCGCTTCACGCTGGCCGAAGGCAGCGCCGCGCAATTGCCGCCGCTGCCGGCCATCGCCGACATCGCGGAACGCAGCGCCGACGCGCCGCAACTGCGGCTGGCCCGGCTCGAGGTCGAACGCCGCCAGGCATTGAGCAAGATCGAAAGCAGCAAGCGCATTCCCGACGCCACGCTGAGCCTGGGCAGGAAACGCGACGAAGAAGCCGGCCGCAGCATGTGGGTGGTCGGCGTATCGATGCCGTTGCCTTTCTTCGACAACAATCGCGGCAACCTGGAAGAAGCCCTGCGCCGCACCGACAAGGCGCGCGACGAACTGGCCGCCGCGGAGACGCGCGTGCGTAACGACATCGCGCAAGCGTATGAAAAACTGCGCAACGCCCATGCCGAAGTCGCCGTCCTGCACAGCGACATCCTGCCCGGCGCGCAGAGCGCCTATGCCGCCGCCGGCAAGGGCTTCGAACTCGGCAAGTTCAATTTCCTGGAAGTGCTCGACGCCCAGCGCACCTTGTTCCAGGCGCGCTCGCAATACCTGCGCGCGATCTCCGATGCCCATCTCGCCTCGGCCGAACTGGAGCGCCTGCTCGGCTCCCCCGCATCCAACCAATAACAGGACGCCATCATGACCAAGAAACAGAAACTCACCCTTGCCGCGATTGCGGCCATCACCGCACTGCTGGCCGCGCTGATCGTGCTCACCGGCGCCGGCAAATCGGCACCGGCCGACGCACACGCCGAAGCCGGCCATGACCAGGCCGCAGACAAGAAAAAAGACGATCATCAGGAAGACGGACACAAGGAAGCCAAAGACGAGCATGACGATCACAAAGACGACGACCACGACAAAAAGGGTCACGCTGAAAAGGGTCACGAAGAAGGCAGCAAGATCGCCTTCAGCGAACCGCAACTGAAAGCCGCCGGCATCATCCTCGACACCGCCGCCCCGGGCCGCATCCGCACCAGCCTGCAACTGCCCGGTGAAATCCGCCTCAACCAGGACCGCACTGCGCACGTCGTCCCCAAGGTCAACGGCGTGGTCGAATCGGTCAGCGCCAATCTCGGCCAGCATGTGAAGAAAGGACAAGTGCTCGCCGTCGTCAGCAGCAGCACGGTATCCGAGCAACGCAGCGAATTGCTGAACGCGCAGCAGCGCCTCACGCTGGCGCAATCGACGCATGCACGCGAAAAAACCTTGTGGCAGGAAAAAATCTCCGCCGAGCAGGATTACCTGCAAGCCGTACAGGCATTGAAGGAAGCCGAGATTGCCGTACGCAACGCGCAACAGAAGCTGGCTGCCATCGGCGCAGGGAGCGCCTCGTCCGCACTGAACCGCTATGAAATCCGCGCCCCCTTCGACGGCGTCGTGGTCGAAAAGCACCTGGCGCTGGGCGAAGCGGTGAAGGAAGACGCCAACGTCTTCACGATCTCCGACCTGTCCAGCGTCTGGGCCGAGATCACGGTCGCGGCAAAGGACCTGGCCGCTGTCCGCGTCGGTGAAAGCGTCACCGTCAACGCCACCGCGTTTTCTTCCAGCACGCACGGGAAGGTCGCCTATGTCGGCGCGCTTCTGGGCGAGCAGACACGCACCGCCAAAGCCCACGTCGTGCTGCCCAATCCTGGCAACGCCTGGCGTCCCGGCCTGTTCGTCAACGTTGACGTGCTGGCGCAGGAAACCGAGGTCGCGCTCGCCGTCGCCGCCGATGCCGTGCAGTCGGTCGAGCAAAAACAGGTGGTCTTCGTGCGTACACCTGACGGCTTCAGGAAACAGGAAGTCACGCTCGGCCGCAGCGACGGCAAGCGCGTCGAAATCCTCAAGGGCCTCAGCGCAGGCGACGCCTACGCCGCCGCCGGCAGCTTCGTCATCAAGGCAGAACTGGGCAAAGGGAGCGCCGAACATGCGCATTGAATATTTGCTCAATAACGACTGCACCTCCCACTCCGAGCGAGAAGGACACACTCATGTTTGAACGCATCATCCGCTTCGCCATCGAGCATCGATGGCTGGTCATGCTGGCCGTCTTCGGCATGGCCGCCTACGGCGTCTACAGCTACCAGAAGCTGCCCATCGACGCCGTCCCCGACATCACCAACGTACAGGTGCAGATCAATACCTCCGCACCGGGCTATTCGCCGCTGGAGACCGAGCAGCGCATCAGCTTCCCGATCGAGACGGTCATGTCCGGACTGCCCAACCTGGAACAGACGCGCTCGCTGTCGCGCTACGGCCTGTCGCAAGTGACCGTGATCTTCAAGGACGGCACCGATATCTACTTCGCGCGCCAGCTGGTCAACGAACGCATCCAGGAAGCGCGCAGCAAGCTGCCGTCCGGCATCGATCCCGCGATGGGACCGATCTCCACCGGCCTCGGCGAAATCTACCTGTGGACGGTCGAAGCCAAGGACGGCGCGAAGAAAGCCGACGGCACGCCCTATTCACCGGCCGACCTGCGCGAAATCCAAGACTGGATCATCAAGCCGCAACTGCGCAACGTGCCCGGCGTGACCGAGATCAATTCCATCGGCGGCTACGCCAAGGAATATCACGTCGCGCCCTCGCCGGCCAAGCTGGCCTCCTACGGCCTGACGCTGCAAAACGTCGCGACCGCGCTGGAACGCAACAACGCCAACGTCGGCGCCGGCTACATCGAGAAACGCGGCGAGCAATACCTGATCCGCGCGCCGGGACAGGTCGCCTCGATCGACGACATCGGCAACATCATCCTCGGCAACCTGCAGGGCGTGGCGATCCGCATCCGCGACGTCGCCGACGTCGGCATCGGCCGCGAACTGCGCACCGGCGCCGCCACCGAGAACGGCCGCGAAGTCGTGCTCGGCACCGTCTTCATGCTGATCGGCCAGAATAGCCGCACGGTGTCGCAGGCGGTCGACAAGAAGATGGCCGAGATCAACCGCTCGCTGCCCGAAGGCGTGCAGGCCGTCACCGTGTACGACCGCACGGTGCTGGTCGACAAGGCCATCAACACCGTCAAGAAAAACCTGATCGAAGGCGCGGTGCTGGTGATCGCGGTGCTGTTCCTGTTCCTCGGCAACATCCGCGCGGCCGTGATCACGGCGACGGTGATCCCGCTGGCGATGCTCTTCACCTTCACCGGCATGGTGTCCAACCACGTCAGCGCCAACCTGCTCAGCCTCGGCGCGCTCGACTTCGGCATCATCATCGACGGCGCCGTCGTGATCGTGGAAAACTGCGTGCGCCGCCTGGCACATGCGCAGCAGCATCACGGCCGGCCGCTCACGCGCAGCGAACGCTTCCACGAAGTCTTCGCCGCCTCGCGCGAGGCGCGCAGGCCGCTGCTGTTCGGCCAGCTGATCATCATGATCGTCTACCTGCCGATGTTTGCGCTCACCGGCGTCGAAGGAAAGATGTTCCAGCCGATGGCGTTCACGGTGGTGGCGGCCTTGCTGGGTGCGATGATCCTGTCGATCACCTTCATCCCGGCGGCGATCGCCTTGTTCATCGGCGACAAGGTCGACGAAAAAGAAAACGCGCTGATGCGTTTTGCCAAGCGCAGCTATGCGCCTTTGCTGCAACGCTCGATGGTCAACAAGCCGATCGTGTTGTCCCTGGCCGCCGCCGTCATCGTGCTGTGCACCTTGCTCGGCGCGAAACTGGGCAGCGAGTTCGTACCCAGCCTCAACGAAGGCGACCTGGCGATCCAGGCCTTGCGCATCCCCGGCACCAGCCTGACGCAATCGGTCGAGATGCAGCAGCAACTGGAACGCACGCTCAAGGACAAATTCCCCGAGATCGAGCGCGTGTTCGCCCGCACCGGCACCGCCGAAGTGGCGTCCGACCCGATGCCGCCGAATATCTCGGACGGTTACATCATGCTCAAGCCGCAAGACGAATGGCCAAAGCCGAAGAAGACGCAGGCGGAACTGCAGGAAGCCATCCAGCAAACCGTCGCTACCCTGCCCGGCAACAGCCATGAGTTTTCGCAGCCGATCCAGTTGCGTTTCAACGAGCTGATCTCGGGCGTGCGCAGCGACGTCGCGGTCAAGGTCTTCGGCGACGACATGGAGGTGCTCAACGACACCGCCGCCAAGATCGCGGCAGTGCTCGGCAAGGTGCCGGGCGCAACCGAGGTCAAGGTCGAGCAATCGACCGGCCTGCCGATGCTGACCGTGAAGATAGACAGGGAAAAGACCGCCCGCTACGGACTCAACATCGGCGACGTGCAAGACACGGTGGCGGTGGCCATCGGCGGCAAGGAGACCGGCGCGCTGTTCCAGGGCGATCGCCGCTTCGACATCATCGTGCGCCTGCCGGAACGAGAGCGCAACGACCTCGACGCCATCAAACGCCTGCCGATACCCTTGCCGCATGGCGACGGCAAGGTCAGCTTCATCCCCTTGGGCGAAGTGGCCGATTTCGACATCGCACCGGGGCCGAATCAGGTCAGCCGCGAAAACGGCAAGCGCCGCATCGTCGTCAGCGCCAACGTGCGCGGCCGCGATCTCGGTTCTTTCGTCGACGATGCCGCAGGCCAGATAGGCGCGCAGGTGAAGATCCCGGCCGGTTACTGGACTGCGTGGGGCGGCCAGTTCGAGAACCTGCAATCGGCCACGCAGCGCCTGCAAATCGTCGTGCCGGTTGCCTTGCTGCTGGTGTTCGTGTTGCTGTTCGCGATGTTCAACAACGTCAAGGACGGCCTGCTGGTCTTCACCGGCATCCCGTTCGCCCTGACCGGCGGCGTGCTGGCGCTGGCGATGCGCGGCATCCCGCTGTCGATCTCCGCCGCCGTCGGCTTCATCGCGCTGTCAGGCGTGGCGGTGCTCAACGGCCTGGTGATGATCGCCTTCATCCGCACCCTGCGCGAAGAAGGCCGCTCGCTCGACGACGCCATCTTCGAAGGCGCCATGACGCGCTTGCGACCGGTGTTGATGACCGCGCTGGTGGCGTCGCTGGGATTCGTACCGATGGCGCTGGCAACCGGGACCGGGGCGGAAGTGCAACGGCCGTTGGCGACCGTGGTCATTGGGGGGATTTTGTCGTCGACCTTGTTGACGTTGTTGGTGTTGCCGTTGTTGTATCGGTTGGTGCATGGGGGTGATGCTGAAGAAAGTTTGGAGCATCCCTCAGGCAATCAGCCGTCATGGTGGAGAAATTTGTCAAGGCCAAGACGCGGTTAGCGATAACGATTGATCTTCTTGAAACATGTGATCGTAGTTGAAACGTCCTTTGGCATTGCTGCCAAAGGACGTTTTACTGAGGATGGAAGATCCACAGTTCAAGCGAATGCGCCAGCGAATCTGGCGGCGTCAGACGTTCAGAAATTATCCAGAACGTTGCAAAGACCGGCTTTTTGCAAGGGAACGCTTTCGAAGTCACCGACCGCATCCAGTTCGTCAACTTGAATCAGACAGTTGCGGCCATGTTCGGTAAGAACTGCATCGTAGTTCTTACCCGGCTCCGGCACAAAAGAGACTGCCCTCTGGCAGGACCGTATCTTCCCTCCAGAATCATATCCTGCCCCCATTAAATACAGCGTCAGCGGCCCCTTGGCGGAAATATACAATTCGGATATCTGAATCTCAGCATCCGCAGGAAGCAGGTAGCCTCCTCGCCGCTTGGGCATATCGAGACTCTGGCCGTTCAGGTTTGAATAGACTTTCTGCGCAGAGACCATTACGCCCGCACCGGGCTTTCGCCAATCGACACAGCTTGATTCAGGAACTGCACGCACCATGCCGGTGGATATGACGCGGATTTTTGCGCGCGGTCCGCTTTCCGGAGCTTGATAGGTAGTCCAGAATGATTGAACGGCGGAGATGCTTCCGCAGCCGGACAGACTGGCGATTGCGAGTATTTGAAAACAATGACTGAGAGAGAACTTTGATGGATTTTTTTTGAGGAAAACGATGCTTCGTTTGATTCTTAAAAGATACGACATAGCAACGCTGGCAATGTTGTTCAGCATCGAATCACCCTTCTTTTTTCGTGCAGGCCGGAAGCGGAACCTGATGATTCTGTTCACAGATGATCGGCCCGAACAAATAGCGATAGCCCTTGTTCTGCATGCACAAGCTATAGCCGGCGCGGGTATTCAGAGAGATGTTCGGTACGATTGCCGTATAGGGATCTTTGTAACCGCAGGAGAGAAGCGCCGCTTTGACATCGTTGTCTGAAGCCCCTTCCTTTTTCCAACTTTTATACAAGTCGGGAAGCGGTTGGTGACTATCGCTGATGCTGCAACCAGATAGACATAAGACGACTAAAAAAAGAATACGATTTCTCATTAGTACCTCCGCACAGGTTGCAACACCGGACGCCCCTCGGGAGAGTCTCGCCACACGTCAGCGCAGACATCGTGCATGGAATTTCCATAGCATTTGTCGGCGATGCTTCCGCAGCCGATCAACGTTGCTCCTAAAATAGCCAACGCGATTGGCGTCAAAAAGTATTTTTGAAATTTCATTGATTTATCGACTATAAAATTTATTGAATTTACTAAACTGAAATTAAATATTCTGTCTGATTGTTATCTACAAGCAGGTAAGCTCCTATCTTTAAAAGTTGTGCAAAAATCGAAGCCACGATAGTAAGTAAATCCTCTCTTTTTCATGCATTGGAAAATCTCTGCTTCCTCGTTAAGCGATAGATTTCTCTTGAATATTCCGTTGTAATTTTCATATCCACACACTTTCATAGCTAGGACGATCGAATCCTCTCCTTCTCCTTTTTTCGTCCAAAGCTGGTATTCGGGAGGGGAAGGCTGAAATAGCTTTGCGCCCAAACATCCAGTCGTGGAGAAGGTGGAAAAGAGCAGGAATAAAACGTATCGGTTTCTCATTGATTTGTTATTTTTCTACTCAATCTGATCTGCAAGCTGGCAATTTCTCTTTTTTTCCTGGCAAAGAGCATATGCCTCGATATTCATCGTTGTATTTGAATTCTTTCCTGAACATACAATTTTCTCTTCTTGCCACGTCATTTTCCGTATCATCTTTCATTCCGCCGTAAATATTGGGGTAACCACATTCGAGCATGGAATCTTTCGTTTCTTGCTCCGTTGCTCCTGCCCTTTTATATGTTTTATACATAGGAGGAGCTGGCTGGAAAGGTTTGTAACCGCAAGCGATTAAAGTAGAAAGAATCGTCATGGAGATTAATTTCTTATGGTTCATGGTCATATCGTCCTCACTGTTAGTATTTCCGTATTGGTTGAAGGGATGGCTTGGATTCCGGATCACTACTCCAAAATCTTTTGCAGGCATCGCCACTGGAATTTCCGTAGCAGTTGTGAGAAGTTGTCTCTTGTCCAGTTACTGCTCTCAACATCTGAAAGATTGTTGTACTTTCTTTAGGAACCGTACCTCCTGTTGAAGGATTTCCTCCGATGATTCTTCCCACCGGATCAGCGATATGGTTTTGTAATTTCAAGACCATTTCATTCTTCTGATCCTTGCTTGAAATCGCATCGCGATTCTGCAAATTACTCAGAATTCCGTCAGCCTTTGCCGCGTTATATGCCGGGCCAAAGAAGTTGACCGTCGTATTGCTAAGGCTGCCAGCAGAGTTTTCTTGTCTCTTTAAGGATTCAAGTGCGTTCCCGGTAGTCATCGCTCCCCGGCTATGACCATCAATATGCAAGCCATCTTTCCCGTACTTTTGCATAAAGCCCTTGGTGTCTTGCGTCGCGTTGGTCAACCCGGTCAGGTCATTTTCCAAATGCTTTTGATATGCAGCGACAAGCAGTTCCGAGATAGTGTTATTTGCCTCCGGCATGTGTAACAAATACTGAGGTCCGTCCACATACTTATGTTGAAGTCCATACCTCCCGGCGGCGTCCTTTTCGTTGAAAATTCCGTTGTTCGCGATATGAACCTTTCCGTCGCTGGCACGCTTCAAGTTGTTCTTTTCGTCCTCAGATAACTCTCTGGCTTGCATATTTCCTTTCTCATCCCTGGTAACTTCGTACATCTTTACCACGGACAAGAACATCGTCCTATAAGACTCGTCAGTGAACTTGACCGCCTGCTGATACACAGCTTGCTTGATCGCCTGTCTGGCCTGAACGGACTGCTCCATTTCTTGAGCATCAATCTTCTGTACCGCGGCATGCGCATTGGCAATATCTCGATTGATGCTCGCAACGGTCATTGCCGCATCCTTTCCGGTCAACGCGATTTGCTTGGAGTTGTCGGCAATGCTGATCACACCCTGGCTGATCGCGCTATTGGTGGTGCTGGCCGATGACTTCGATTCCTTGGCGCCGTTAAGAAGATTGGATACAACGCCCTTGGCTGCGCCGTACTTCCCCTGTGTAGCCATGTCGCTCGACAGATTGATGCCGCTGGAGCTCGCGCTGGCTTCTGCCTTGTTCTGGATGTCGCTCGCTGTCAGGGTCTGTGTTGTGAGCTGGTTGGCGCCATTTTTAATTGCGCCGTCCGAACTCGCGATCACCACTCCTTTCAGATCTGTATTCCCCTGGACGTTTATCTGGAAGCCGCCATCGCCGGATTGGATTCCTGATTGCTCCAGGACGCTTGCATACTCACCCTTGGCCTTGCTTTTTGAAATGTTGATACTGCCACTCATCTTCCCGGCTCCGACGCTGACGCTACCGCCCAGGCTTTGCTGCTGGCTCTCGTAGTAACTCTTGTCCTGAAGACTTTCGATATTGAAATTGCCCTGCCCATTGACGCCTACATTGGCGATCACTTGCTTGCCGCTGGCGACGGCGCCCTTCAAATTGGTGTCCCCGCCGGAGGTCATGGAGAGCTGGTTGCCGGCCTTGGCATGGCTATTGACGTTCGTAAGATCGCTGCCGTTGCCGCGGCCGCGGCTTCCTGAGGCGCTGGCATTGACCATGAAGCCGGAAGTACCGATGGAGATGCCGATGCTTGCGGAACTGCTGCTGTTGCTGGAGCGTTGTTCCGAAGTGCTTTGGTCCGCCAGCAAGTCGATGCGATTGTCCGCCTTCAGCGTCAGGTTGTTGCCGGCCTTGACATCGCTGCCCTTGACCACGAGATTGCTCTCGCGTCCGCTTCCGGTGGCGCTGATATTGATATTGCCGCCGGCAACTGTCGTTGAGCCGACTACAGTCGAACTGTGTTGTTCCGTGCGACTCTTGCTGACGGAGGCGCCGATCGAGATGGCCAGATCGATGCCGCCGGCAGGTGCGGCATTTGCGCCCTCGGCAGGTGCGCGGCTTGCGCTGACGTCATTCATGGCGCTGACCGTGGCCAGCGCGGCTGCCCCGGCGGCCAGGCCTTTCATCCGCTTGTCTTTGGTTTTCTCCGCGGCTTGCTTCATCTGCTGGACCGTCTGGATCGCGGAAAGCACGGGATTCGTGACTTGCAGAGTCAGTCCGGTTTGCTTGAAACGTGTTTCTTGCGTGACGTCGTTGGTGTCATGTGCGGCATTGATATTTACCTGCTGCGCGGCAATCGTGATGTCCCCTGCCGGCGTCTGCACGTTGCTGCCGGTTTGCGTATAGGACTTGCCGGCAATGATGTTGACGTTGCCTGCGGTGCTGCCGACAGTGCCGGCATTGTTGGTCACCTGTCGGCTGACCTTATCGTTCTCCAGCACGCGGGTTCCGATGGTGATGCCAATACCTCCGCCACTGAACACTCCTGATTGCTTCTCCACCTTGCTATAGATCTGATTCGCTATGTTCTGGCTGGCGACGATGTTGACGTTCTCCACGGCTGCGATTGTCGTTCCGGTCGTCGAGACCACGTTGCTGCCGGTCACGTTGACGTTCTTGCCGGCTTGCACCGATACCTTGTCGCCGGAGAATGTCGAGCCTATTGTCTGCGTGCCGTTCTGCCTGTCCTTGCTGTGCGTGCTGCTGGAAGATAACGCGCCGGATGACGAGACGTACACCTCCTGGTCATAGCTGCTTGCCTGCGTGGCGGCATCGATATTGATGTTGCCAGCGGCTGTCGCATTCACGTTCTGGTTCGCGTTGAGATAGGCGGCCTGGCTATTGATGTCCTTGCCGGCCGCCAAGCCGAGGTTGCCGCCGGTTTCGATCAGCGTGCCATTGGCTTGCTCCTGGCGTTTGTAGAGATGATTCTTGTCGTCATAAGTGACGTTGAGTTCGGATTGCGTCTTGACGGCATTGAGATTCAGATTGTTGCCGGCGACAAAAGTCGCATCTCCCGTCGCGCTGATACTTGCTGCATCGAGATTGATGTCGCGCTGCGCCTGGGCGTTCAAAGTTCCGGCAGTAATGCTGCCGGCACGATCCAGGTTGATCTGCGTTCCTGCCGCACCGGCACGGGTATTGGCCAGCGCGGCGATGTTGAGGTCGCGTCCGGCGAGCATGGCGACGCGATTGGCGTTGATGGCGCCGGACCGGTTGTTGATGTCGCGACCGGCTGTCAGCGCGACATTGCCGTTCTGACTGCTGCTCTCGATCGTACCCAAGGTGTTGTCGATGTCCTGTGCGCCATTGACGACCAGGTTGCCGTTGGCCTTCAGCGTGCCGCTGTTGTCCAGCGTGCCGTTCAGCCTGAGATCGATGTTTTCCGCAGCAATCAATGCGCCGGTCGGCTTGATATCCTCCGTGTGCAGTCGATTGAGGTAGACGACGGGGGTCAACACATTTTGTGTCGTGCCGTCCGCCATGACGATGCTCTTCTCCACCAGCCAGACGATGTCGGTCGTCAATGCAGCCATCTGGGACGCGGACAGACTCATGCCGGGGATCAACTGGAACTGCTGGGCGAAGACGACGCCGGCATCCATCAACGCCTTGTACTGATCTTCGTTGCTGGCGTAGCTGCCCAGTGTTTTGCGGCCGGTGAGTTGCAGAATCTGGTCGTTGACCATTTGCTGTTCGTAATAGCCGTCGCCCAGACGCTTTTGCGCGATCTGCGGGTTCATGCCCATACGGCTCAACAAATAGTCGCTGGAGAGGAAGTTGCGCAGGTTGACGAAGGCAGGGTCGGTTTCGATCATGTACGTCAGACCGGGAACCGCAACCGGGCGATATAGCAGATTGTCGGGCAACTTGACAACATGTGGAGCGCCGGCCGGATTGTCTGAATTGCCGTACTGGGCGTGCGACTGGGCCTTCCAGATGCCCAGGTCAAAGTGAGTGGCCGGGAAATCGACGGCAAACTGTCTTCTGTCCTCTTTGTTGCAACGCCGCGTGCCACCGGCACACCTCTGTGTCGTGTGATGAATGGAGGCAATGTCCTGACGAACAAAAATCTCACCTTGCGGATTGGCGCCACCGTTGCTGGCGCCGTCGATCTGGCCGCTCAGGTTGCCGCCGGCGACGATGGCGCTCTTGTCGTTGAGGACGTTGCCGCCGCTCAGACTCATGTCGTCACGCGACACTATCCTGCCCGGATCAGTCTGCGTGACGACGGTAACGCTGGTCGTTTCACGAATATGACGAGTGGTGTAGTCGTTGTGGCGCGATCCGCTGGCGTCGACTACCAGTTTATTGAGTCGATCTTCGTTCCTGATGGAGACTTCTTGCGAGCCGTAGACCCGGGGCGATCCATCGATTTCGTACTCTGTCCAATTGCGCGTCTTGCCCGAATCCAACCTGACCTGGGTAGCAAAGTGCGCGTTGGCGTTGACCAACGATGCGGCGGCGATGGCGAGCTTGCCGCCGCTATCGATCGTTGCGGAGCTGTTGACGATGCTGCTTGCAGCGCCGGTCGCCTTGTTGCCTGAATCAAGTGCACCTCCGATCGCCATGTCTCCGTCACTTTTGAGCAAGGCATGTTCGCGGTTGACGATTTCCCTTGCGCCCACATTCAGGGTATTGCGCGCGGCGATCACGCCGGCAGGCGTGTCGTCGCCATAGACGCCTTCGTGGTCGTTGGTAATGGTCTGCGCACCGAGGGCGACGTCCAGTCCATAGACCCGGCCGGTATTGACGAGAACCTGATCGGCCTTGAGCAGCATGGTCTGGCCGGCGTTCAGCAATCCGTCCTTGCGATTGTCGATGTTGACGGCATGCACGCTGAGATTGCCGCCGGACGTCAGATCGTTCTGATTGACGAAATCGCCGGCGATGTCGATGGCCAGGTCGCCCATCGCTGCAATGGTGTCGCCCCGGACGTGCGAGTAATTGCTGCGCAAGGCGACGGCGGCGTTGCGATTGGTTTTGATGATCCCGCCCGCATTGTCGAGCGAGGTGCTATTGAGTGCGAGACTGCCTCCCGCAAACAACTCCCGGCCACGATTGTCGATGACGTTCGCCGCGCGCAACTCCATGCTCCCGCCCGAAGACAGCCGGGACTGGTTGACGATGCTGTTGCCGCTGACAACCTGTATATTGCCGGTCGCGCTGGTCGCGGCGCCAAGCGTGACCTTGCCGGCGCTGTTGATGGACAAATCGCCGGCGGTGGCGGCCATCTTGCCGTAACTGACGACGCCGACGCCGGACTCGGTGCCGACCAGCCTGATCTTGTTGGCATACATGCCATTGAGCGCCGCGACGTCGATGGCGACGGCCGGCGCGCCGCCCGCCCCTTGGATCACCTGGACGCCTGCATCGGCATAGTTGACCTGGTTGGCGCCCGTGGTGACATTCAACTGATTGGCGTAGAGGTCGCCATTGACCTTGACGCTGCGGGCGATCACCTCCACCTGATTGGTGGAGCGATCATTGAAGCCGGCAGCACCGATCCGGACTTCTCCTTGCGTAACGCGAAACGCGTCCAGGCTGCCGCTGCCGCCAAAGACCGGAACACCCGTCGTGATCACGCCGCGACTGGCGTTGATGAAACCGGCGCCGTCTACCTGGATGCCGTTCGGATTGCTGACGATGACCTCGGCGCGTTGCCCGGCAACTTCGAGATAACCGCGCAAGACGCTCGGACTGGCGCTGGTGATTTCGTTGAGGATGATGCGCGCGCCGCCGTTGGGCAAGTTGGGATTGCCTCCAACCCATCCGCCCAGTTGCGTGTTGGCGTTGTTACCGGCGTTGTTGAGTATCGCGCCGGTCTTGTCGACGTTGAATTGCTGGTATTGATTATGCGATACGCCGGCGCCGTTGGGTGCGACGATTTGAATCAGCGGCAGACCGTTGGCGGTGTTGTCGATGACGGGGCGCTTGTCGCCGGCGGCATTCGACGCCGCGCTGATCTGCGCGTTGGCGACACTGCCGCCAGACAACCAGGCGTAGAGCAGAAGCGAGATTGCGCACTGGATTTTGTTTTCTACCCTGACTACATAGCGATACAAAAAGTGATCCATCTCTTTGACCGTGCAAGTTCATCGAATGCTGAAGTCTAGAGATTGCTGTCACGGATTCACATAGAAAAATGCGGAAACTGAAGAACAATAAAATTGTTATCCGCTTTCATCGCATGCGCATGTTTTGATTTTTATCATTTGCTCAATTTCTGGCGAATTCTTACGATGGATTTTTCCGCCGTATCTGATGGTGCGAACTCTCTTCGCTCATTAAGATGGTGATCCCATCAGGCGCCATCGCTTCGCGTGTTCTGACCAGGCAAGCAATCTTCCCTTCCGATGCAATCATGATTTCTCCCCTGCAGTTTCCATTGCGGGCCGGAATTGCATTTTCTTCGGAAGATTTTCGATCTGTTCTCTTCGATGTCCAGAAGTGCGCTTCAAGCATTCAATTTCACGACTATCCATATAGCAAGATCGCATGAGACGAAACTATTCCGCAGCACGATTCGCAATCGTTCCACTCCTGCTGAGCACCGCCTCCCTGCACGCCCAGATCGATCCAGGCGTACAACAGCGTGCGCGCGAGAACAGCGGCATTCAGCAGCAACGAGAACAGCTGCGACAACAGGAAGAAGAGAGACAACAGCGACAGGAAGCGCCTGACGGTCGCCTGCTCAATTCTCCGGATCAAACGTCGAAAGAATCCTCCGTGAAAAAAGACGAACCATGCTTCGCGATCCGCGTAATTGATCTCGTCCTGCCTGAGCAATTGTCGGCGACGCAACGACGTCTTGGCGCAAGCACTTTACTCATGGACAGCTTCCATTTCCTGCGACAGGCCGCGGATTCCTATCTGGAAACATGCATGGGAAAGCACGGAATTTTCCTGCTCCATCAACATCTGTCCAATCTGATTCTTTCTCGCGGATATTCAACGACACGCCTCGGCATACCCGAACAGGATTTGTCTTCTGGAAAATTCTCTCTGGTCTTGATTCCGGGTGTGATTCGATCAATTATTGTGCGCCCCGCCAGCTTTGGCGGCAGCTGGAAAACCGCGCTTCCTTCCCGCCCCGGACATCTGCTGAACCTCCGGGATATTGAACAAGGTCTTGAGCAACTGAAACGTGTCCCCGGCCAAGATGTGGAAATACAAATCCTTCCCGGCCAGCAGCCCGGAGAAAGCGATATTGTCATTGACGTCAAACGCAACAGGACATGGAGATTCTCCGTGAGCCTGAACGACAGCGGATCGAAAGGAACCGGGCAATTGCAGGCCGGAGCAAATATGATGATCGACAATCCGCTGGGATTGAATGATTTGTTCCATGTCGGGTTCAGTACCGACGCCGATCGCAAGGGACGTCAGCGCGGCACCAGCGGGAATTCTGCCGGCTATTCAATTCCTTTCGGGTACTGGACGTTTTCTGTCGACGCCGGCAGCTATCAGTATCATCAGCAGATCGCCGGGCGATTTCAAACCTTCATGTCGAGCGGCGAAGGAAAAAATCTGGAGTTCAAGGTGCAGCATCTGTTTCACCGCGACCAGTTTCAGAAAGACAGCGTGCTGTTCAGAATTGGCAAGCGATGGAATCGCGCCTATATCGACGATACTGAAATTGATGTGCAGCGTCGCAATGCGACGTATGCGGAACTGGGCTGGCTGCATAGACACTATTTCGGTACGGCGCAACTTGATCTGATGCTCGCCAATCGTTGGGGCGTGAGCTGGTTCAATGGCGAAGCAGACGTTCCTGCCCGACCGCCAGGCGGCCCCACCCGGCGCTACTCGTTGCAGACCCTGGACGCGACGCTGCTCGCGCCGTTCTCGATCGGAGGACGCGCTCTGACCTATATCGGCACCATGCGCGTCCAGTCCACGCAATCGGGCTTGTACGCCTCCGAGCAACTCAGCATCGGAAATCGTTACACGGTGCGCGGCTTTGACGGCGAACTGAGCTTGTCTGCAGAGCGAGGATTTTTCCTGCGCAACGAGATCGATCTTCCATTGGGAAGCAGTCGTCAGTCATTCTATGCCGCCGTGGACGTCGGAAAGGTCTACGGCCCGACCGTGCAGTATCTGCTTGGAGACAAACTGGCGGGCGCCGCAATCGGCATACGGGGCGCGATATTCAATATGAACTACGATGCGTTCCTGGGATGGGCGCTCTACAAACCTCAGCACTTCAGAACCAGCCCCGCCGTGGCCGGTTTTCAATTGACGCATCAGTTCTGACAGCGACTTCATACAAGGTCATCCTGATCCACGAGCCGGCAACAAAAAAGCCCCGCAACATCACTGTCGCGGGGCTTCTCTTATCTACCCGACACTTCAGGCAATCCGCTGCTCCGAAGCCGGATCAAACAACAAGGCCTTGGTCAGATCAAACGCCAGCTTCAACGGCTCATTCGGCAAGGCGCCTGCGCGCGGATGCGTGCGGCAAGTCACCGGCGCGTCGTTGAAGCGCGCCACCACCAAGGTGTCCGGGCCGGTCGGCTCGGTCAGTTCGACCGTGCAGTCGACTTCGGTCGGACGGTAGCTGCCGGTGGTGCTGAGCGGATCGCCCGCATTTCTACTGTTATGGGCACTCATGGCGTCGGTCACGTGTTCCGGACGGATGCCGAGGACGATGTCGCGGCCTACCCATTTTGCTACCGCATCGGTGTGGCCGTTCAGCGGCAAGGTCAGCAGGGTCTTGCGGCCGCCGTGGTCGAGTTCGAATGCCGGGGCAGAGCCGTCGGTGGCCAGCTTGCCGCGCAGGAAGTTCATCGACGGCGAGCCGATGAAGCCGGCCACGAACAAGTTGCTCGGAGAGTCGTAGATCTCTTGCGGGCTGCCGAATTGCTGGACCACGCCGTCCTTCATGACGGCGATGCGGTCGCCCAGGGTCATCGCTTCGATCTGGTCGTGCGTGACGTAGACGATGGTGCTGCCCAGGCGTTGGTGCATGCGCTTGATTTCGGCGCGCATTTCGACGCGCAGCTTGGCGTCCAGGTTCGACAGCGGTTCGTCGAACAGGAACAGCGACGGGTCACGTGCAATCGCGCGGCCCATCGCGACGCGCTGGCGTTGGCCGCCGGAAAGCAGTGCCGGCTTGCGGTCCAGCAGATGGGTGATCTGCAGGATGTTGGCGACGCGCTCGACGATTTCCTTTTGTTCGGCCTTGGGGATCTTGCGGATGCCGAGGCCGAAGGAAATGTTTTCGCGCACGGTCATGGTCGGGTACAGCGCGTACGACTGGAACACCATGGCGATGTCGCGCTCTTTCGGGGCGACGTTGTTGACGACGCGGTCGCCGATCATGATCTCGCCTTCGGAGACGGTCTCCAGACCGGCGATCATGTTGAGCAGCGTCGACTTGCCGCAGCCGGAGCCGCCGACCAGGATCAGGAACTGGCCGTCTTCGATTTCCAGGTCGATGCCCTTGAGGACTTCATTGCCGTTCGGGTAAACCTTGCGTACGTTGCGAATTGATAAGCTTGCCATTTTCTTACATCTCCATGAATTCTCTTCTATTCAGTTAAGCCCAACTGTATAACTGTCGTCCTGACGAAAGTCAGGACCCAACGTCGTATCGACCGTCTTTACGACACTGGGTCCCAGCGTTCGCTGGGACGACAGCCAGGAACTGAGGATTAACTGCTTAACCTTTGACTGCGCCAGCCGTCAGGCCACGCACGAAATATTTACCAGCGAGGATATACACCAGCAACGTCGGCAGCGCCGCGATGATCGCCGCCGCCATGTTGACGTTGTACTCGGTCACGCCGGTCGAGGTGTTGACCAGGTTGTTGAGCGCCACGGTCACCGGTTTGGCATCCGAGCCGCCGAACACCACGCCGAACAGGAAGTCGTTCCAGATCTGCGTGAACTGCCAGATGAAGCACACCATGAAAATCGGCAGCGACAGCGGGAAGATGATCTTGCGGTAGGTCAGGAAGAATCCTGCGCCGTCGATGCGCGCCGCCTTGACCAGTTCTTCCGGCACGGTCACGTAGTAATTGCGGAAGAACAGCGTGGTGAACGCGATGCCGTAGACGATGTGGACGAAGATCAGGCCCGGCGTGGTGTTGGCCAGGTCGAACATGCCCAGCAGGCGCGCCATCGGCAGGATCACCACCTGGAACGGGATGAAGCAACCGACCATCAGCCCGGCGAACAACGCTTCGGAACCGCGGAAGCGCCAGTGCGCCAGCACGTAGCCGTTGAGCGAACCGATCAGCGTCGAGATCAGCACCGCCGGAATCGTCATCTTGATCGAGTTCCAGAAGAACGGCGCCAGGCCGCCGCAGTCGACGCCGGTGCAGGCGCTGTCCCAGGCCTTGCCCCAGGCCGCGGCTGTGGGCGACATCGGCGGCGCCAGCAGGTTGCTGGTGCGGATTTCGTCGAGCGATTTCAGCGAGGTGGTGATCATCACGTACAGCGGCGCGAGGTAGTACAGCGCCACCAGCACCAGCAGGATATAGATCAGCACGCGGCCGATGGTGAGCGGCTTGCGCTCCTGGTTGGGCCCGCCTTTGGGCGCAAAAGTATCAACGGCCATTGCGGGTTCCTTTCGTTTCCAGATACATCAAAGGCACCAGCACGGCCAGCACGGTCGCCAACATCATCACGGCGGAAGCGGCGCCGAGGCCGAGTTGTCCGCGCGTGAAGGAGAACTGATACATGAAGATCGCCGGCAAGTCCGACGAGGTGCCGGGTCCGCCCGCGGTCAATGCCATCACAAGGTCGAAGCTCTTGATGGCGATGTGGCCGAGCACCAGCAGCACGCTGAAGAACACCGGGCGCAGCGCCGGGATCACGATGCGGCGATAGATGGTCGGCAAGCTGGCGCCGTCGACCATGGCAGCCTTGATGATGGCGTCGTCGATGCCGCGCAGGCCGGCCAGGAACAGCGCCATCACGAAGCCGGACGATTGCCATACGCCGGCGATGACGACGGTGTAGATCGCCATGTCGGAGTTGACCAGCCAGTCGAAGCTGAAGTTGGCGAAGCCCCAGTCATGCATCATTTTTTCCAGGCCGAGGCCGGGATTGAGAATCCATTTCCAGGCGGCGCCGGTCACGATGAAGGACAGCGCCATCGGGTACAGGTAGATGGCGCGCAAGGCGCCTTCGGCACGGATCTTCTGATCCAGCAGGATCGCCATGAACAGGCCGATGGCCAGGCACAGCAGGATGAACAGGCCGCCGAAGATGCCCAGGTTGCTGGCGGCAGTCCACCAGCGGTCGAGCGCGAACAGGCGGGTGTATTGATCGAAGCCGGCGAATTCGTAGTTGGGCATCAGGCGCGAATTGGTCAGCGACAGATAGCCGGTGAGTGCGATGAAGCCGTAAACAAAGACCAGCGACAAAATGATGGTCGGCGATAAGACCAGGCGCGGCAGCCAGTTGTCGGCCAGCGCGGCGAATTTTCCACTGCGTCGGGGCTTAGCCTTGCCGGCTGCGGGGGTGCCGCCAGCGCCAGTCGACGACAGGGAAACTGTTGAGTTGGACATGCATGTCTCCTGAACCCGGGGAAGTATCGCGAAGCCGGTCGAACGATCTTGCCGGCCTTTCACGACGGTGGGCGCCCGACCGCTGCGCCCGCCCCGTAAATACCCTGTCCGCAGGCACGCCGGAGCGCGCTACCGAACAGGTCCTTAATACATATTACTTATTATTGCGTTTTCGCGGCTTTTGCCAGCGCTTGCACGGCGGCTTGCGAAGTCATGTTGGAATTCATGAACTTGGCAATCACGTCGAACATCGCGCCTTGTGCTGCCGAGCTGATGGCCATGCCGTGGGCCATGCTCGGCTCCAGGGTATTGGCTTTGCTCGATGCGGCAAAATCGTCCATCGACTTGGTCGCACAGCTGTCGAACTTGGTGCGCGGCACGTCCGGACGGACCGGGATCGAACCCTTGTTCAGGTTGAAGACTTCCTGGAATTCCGGGCTCATGATCGCGGTTGCCAGCGTCAGCTGCGCTTTTTGCGAATCGGGATTCTTGACCTTGAACATGGCGATCGAGTCGATGTTGAAGGTGTAGGACTTGTCGGTGCCCGGTGCTGCCACGCACAGGTAGTCCTTGCCCGGTTGCTTGCCGGCGGTGGTGAACTCGCCCTTGGCCCAGTCGCCCATGAATTGCATGCCGGCCTTGCCGTTGATGACCATGGCGGTGGCCAGGTTCCAGTCACGGCCTGCGGAATCCTTGTCGATGTAGGTCTTGATCTTGCCCAGCGTGTCGAAAGTCTTGACCATGTTGGCGCTGGTCAGGGCTGTCTGGTCCAGTTTCACCAGGGCCTTCTGGTAGAAGTCGGCACCGCCGACGCCCAAGGCGACGGTTTCAAACACGGTGGCATCCTGCCATGGCTGGCCGCCGTGGGCAACGGCGACGAAGCCGGCTTTCTTGATCTTTTCTGCAGTATCGAAGAATTCATCCCAGGTCGTCGGCGTCTTGGCGCCGGCTTTCTTCAGCACTTCCGGGTTGATCCACAGCCAGTTGACGCGGTGCACGTTGACCGGTGCGGCAACATAATGGCCCTGGTATTTCATCACGCTGGAGACCGACTTCGGCAGCAGCGAATCCCACTTGCCGGCGGTGGCGGCGGAATCGATGTTCGCCAGCACGCCTTCCTGGCCCCATTCCTGAATGGCCGGGCCCTTGATCTGGGCGGCTGTCGGAGGGCTGCCGGCGATGACGCGCGCCTTCAGGGCGGTGGTTGCGTTCTCGCCCGCGCCGCCTGCAACAGCAAAATCTTTCCAGGTTACGCCCTTGGCTTCCATGATTTTTTTCAGTTCGGCAACCGATTTTGCTTCACCGCCGGAGGTCCAGTAATGCAGCACTTCCACTTCCGCGGCATACGCTACGGTGGAAGCTGCGATCAGGCTGGTGGCGATCAGACTTTTTTTAATGGCGTGCTTCAACATCATTTTTTATCTCCTGTGTTTTAAAAATTGCCGGCGACTTGCATCGCGGCAAGGTCAGCGTTCCCGGGGGAGAGAACTTGCTACTGGTTGGCGGTGCCTGGTGGACACTCTTTGCCGGATCATTTACGCGCTTACTTTACTTAAACTACAAAAACTGCCCCAATAAAATTTAATTATTGGAGCGAACTCCCGTCGCTCGCTTGTAATTGTAGTAATGCTACAGTAACATTGCAATATAAGTTTTGTTTAATTACATAGAAATCTCATGCACGCCATTCCAGAAGAAGCGACCTTGTTCAATTTCGTCCTGTTTGGAGCGACAGGCGATCTGGCGATGCGCAAGATCATTCCGGCGCTGTTCTCCGCGCATCTTGACAGCAAATTGCATCAAGACGGTCGCATCATTTGCGTTTCCAACCAGCAACTGAGCCAGGACGCCTATCTCGACCGGGCGCACGCCCAGGCCGGCGCCCACGTCAGTGAAGGCATTGCCGGTGAGCATGCAAAAAAATGGCAGAGTTTTCTTCAACGCATTACCTATGTCGTGCTGGACGCCACCAACGCCGCCGACTACGCCCTGCTCGGCCGGCAGCTCAATAGCGCAGCCGTCACGGTGTTTTATCTGGCGACGTCGCCGAAGCTGTTCGAGCCGATCTGCAACCATCTGGCGGCCAGCGGCATCGCTCTCGACAACGCCCGCGTCGTGCTGGAAAAGCCGCTGGGCCACGACCTGCAATCCTCGCGCGCGATCAACGACGCCGTGGCGCGCGTGTTCGCGGAAGACCAGATTTATCGCATCGATCACTATTTGGGCAAGGAGTCGGTGCAGAACCTGCTGGCGCTGCGCTTCGCCAACAGCCTGTTCGAGCCGCTGTGGCGGCGCGAGTCGATCGAACACGTGCAACTGACCATCGCCGAGCAGCTTGGCGTGGAAGGCCGCGGCGAGTTCTACGACGGCACCGGCGCCTTGCGCGACATGGTGCAGAACCATTTGCTGCAACTGCTGTGCATGGTGGCGATGGAACCTCCGACCTCGCTTGATGCCAACGCTATACGGGATGAAAAAGTCCGCGTGCTGCGCGCCCTGAAACCGTTCAGCCGCGACGACCTGGAATCGCACGCCGTGCGCGGCCAATATGCCGCCGGCGCGGTACGCGGCCAGCCGGTCGTCGGCTATCACCAGGAAGCGGGCATCCCGGCGCAGTCCAAGACCGAAAGCTTCATCGCCCTGCATGCCGAAATCAACAACTGGCGCTGGGCCGGCGTGCCGTTTTTCTTGCGCACCGGCAAGCGCCTGGCGGAACGCACCGCGGAAATCGTGATTACCTTCCGGCCGATTCCGCACGCGATCCTGCCGATGCCAAGCGGCATCCCGACCAGCAACCGCCTGGTGATCCGCCTGCAGCCGGAAGAATCGATACAACTGCATTGCTTTGCCAAAGAACCCGGCGACGGCATGGCGATCCAGCCAGTGGCACTGGACCTGGCCTTCGACCAGGCGTTCAAGCAAAAGCGAGCCGATGCCTATGAACGCCTGCTGCTGGACGTGATCCGCGGCAATCTTTCGCTGTTCGTGCGGCGCGATGAGCAAGAGGCCGCCTGGCGCTGGGTGGAGCCGCTGCTGAACCACTGGCAGAGCACCTCGGCCGCGCCGAAATCGTATTTGGCTGGAAGTTGGGGACCCAGTGCATCGTCGGCGATGATGTCGCGCGCCGGTGCGCACTGGCCAGAAGACCGGTGATCGAATTGGTAAAGCTGTCACGCCAAGATGGCTAGGCGTGCCATCGCAGGCAGTACGGAGGTGCGACCAGATGGCGCAACAACGCCAGCTTGGCGTGACAGCTTGACCAGAACGGATTTGCGCAAAGCGAGCTACTATACGCCACTGCGATTTGATACCGTTCAGAATCACCGATAACGCATAACCGTTTTTATTCGGAAAGTTTTACTACATGTCTTCAGCATCGCTCATACATGGCAGTTACAACCCGTCGAACACCTTCATGGATGGTCCGCGCTTGTTGGCTGATATCGGCGGCACCAATGCCCGCTTCGCGCTGGAACGCGCGCCCGGGCAGATAGACACCATCCAGACGCTGCGCTGCGCCGATTACCCGGAGTTTTCGCAGGCGGTCAAAGCCTATCTGGCGACCAACGACCACCCCGCGATTCATCACGCGGCCATCGCCATCGCCAATCCGGTGCAGGGCGACCAGATCAAGATGACCAATCACCACTGGGCGTTTTCGATCGAAGAGACGCGCAAGCTGCTCGGTCTCGACACGCTGCTGGTGGTCAACGACTTCACCGCGCTGTCGATGGCGCTGCCGCATCTGGAGCAATCGCATTGCGTGCAGGTCGGCGGCGGCCAGGGGCTCGAAGGCGGCGTGATCGGCCTGGTCGGCGCCGGCACCGGCCTCGGCGTGGGCGGCCTGATCCCCAGCGAAGGCCGCTGGATCGCGCTGGGCAGCGAAGGCGGCCACGTCTCGTTCTCGCCGGCCGATGAAAAAGAAGCGGCGATCCTGCAGTATTGCTGGCGCACCTATAAACACGTCTCGGCCGAACGCCTGATCTCCGGCCCCGGCCTGGAAATGATTTACAGCGCCTTGTGCGAAATCAACAAGGTCCGGAACGCCGAAGAACTGGCCGCACCGCAAATCGTCGACCGCGCGCTGAACCAGAAAGATCCGCTGTGCCTGGAAGTGGTCGACTGCTTCTGCGCCATGCTCGGCACGCTGGCTTCCAACGTCGCCGTCACGCTGGGCACACTGGGCGGCATCTATATCGGCGGCGGCGTGGTGCCGCACCTGGGCGATTACTTTGCGCGCTCGGCCTTCCGCGCCCGTTTCGAAAGCAAGGGGCGTTTCGACGCCTACATGCAAAAGATCCCGACCTATGTCATCACCGCGCCCTACCCGGCCTTCGTCGGCGTCGCCGCGATCCTGGCCGAACGCCTCGGCGGCGGCAATGCCGTGCCTTTCCTGGAACGCATCCGCAAGGCGCGCTCGCAGTTCTCGCCGGCAGAGGAACGCGTCGCCAGCCTGATCCTGGCGCACCCGCGCGCCGTCATGAGCGAACCGATTTCGGAAATCTCCCGCCGCGCCAACGTCAGCCAGCCGACCGTGATCCGCTTCTGCCGCACCATGGGTTGCCAGGGCCTGGCCGACTTCAAGCTGAAACTCGCCTCGGGCGTCACCGGGACCGTGCCGGTCGCGCACAGCCAGGTGCACGTCGGCGACTCGTCGCTGGACGTCGGCGTCAAGGTGGTCGACAACACCATCGCCGCCATGATGGAAGTGCGCGACAGCCTCAACGCGGACACGCTGAGCAAAATCATCGAAGTGCTGAGCCACGCCACGCGCGTGGAATTCTACGGCTTCGGCAGTTGCGGCCTGGTGGCCGAAGACGCCCAGCAAAAGTTCTTCCGCCTCGGCATTCCGTCGACCGCCTACACCGATCCGCAATTGCAGGAAGTCTCGGCATCGCTGCTGAAGAACACCGACGTCGCCGTGATCATCTCCAACTCCGGCCGCTTGCGCCACCTGGCGACCACGGTCGAAGTCGCGGTCAACTCCGGCGCGACCATCATCGCGCTGGCGCCGAGCAATTCGCAGTTGGCCAAACGCGCCGACTTCACCCTGGCGGTCGAGCACGACGAAGGCAGCATGATGCACATCCCGATGGTGTCGCGCATCCTGATGCTGTTGCTGGTCGACGTGCTGGCGGTGGGCGTGTCGCTGAACCGCTCCAGCCCGTTCGCCGAGCTGCAGCGCCAGGCCAAGCGCGGCATCCTGGCCCACATCGCGTCGACGCATGACGTGATCGGCGACAAGGTGGCGGCGGCTGCCGACGACCGTTCCGCCGATCATCGCGGCGACGAAGGCGGCAAACCCAACCTGATCTCGCATACCAAGTAAGCGGGCGCATCAGTGGAATTGATCAGTGGAATTAATCAGTTAAGCGGCGGAGACAAAGAAGGCAGGCAACACACATAAGCCTTTTGCATCAAAAACAACCGGCAACGCCTTCAGGGCTTGCCGGTTTTTCTTTTGGCATTGCCGGCGTAAATGCTTGTCTCCCCGTCGTCCTGACGAAAGTCAGGACCCGGTGTCGTATCGGCGCTTGTCACGACACTGGGTCCCAGCATTCGCCGGGACGACGGTGAACGATGAAAGACGGTAATCAATTAATCACCTCAAAACCAGTGATTGGCCTGCTTCAGGTCATTGCGCAACTCGCGGAAGCAATGATCGGTCCATTCGCTGCGGCTCACTTCGTTACGCCGCATCAGCACGATCTTGCGCTTGAGCGTGGGAAAGCGCAGCGGCGCGACGTGCAGCGTATCGTCGCGCAGATAGCTGGTGTACAGACTCGGCATGATGCCGATGGCGATGCCCGAGCGCACCACGCCGTACAGCGACTCGCTGTGCACCACCTGATAGCGCTTGGACGACGACAAGCCATGCTGCAGCAAGGCCGCCGAGGCGAATTCCCATACGCTGCCCTGGGTGAACAGGACGATCTCCTCGCCCGCCATCTGGCGCCAGTGCACTTCCTTGGAGCCGGCCAAAGCATGCTCGCGCGACACGATCAGCACCAGTTCATCCTCGAACAGCGTCACGGTATCCAGCGACGCCGAGTCAGGCTCGGGCGGCTTGATGCCGACGCAAAAGTCCAGCTTGCCGGTATGCAGCGCCGCCAGCAGCGCGTCGTTGGGCATATCCGACAACATGATTTCCACGTGCTCTTCATGGGCGGCGTTGTAGCGCGCGATCACCGCCGCGGTCAGCGTGACCGCCGATGGAATTGCGCCGATGCGGATGCGATGCCGTCCGGTGCCGATGACGTGCTGGATGTCGTCAAAGGTGTTGGCCGCCGTATTGAGCAGGTGCCTGGCGTATTCCAGCACCACCGCGCCCTGCGCGGTCAGGCCGATCTGGTGCGTGGTGCGGTCGAACAGCTTGGTGCCGAGCTGGTTTTCCAGCTGCTTGATGGAGGCGCTCAGCGCCGGTTGCGTCACGGACAGTTGTTCCGCCGCCTTGCTGAAACTGTTGGTGGAAGCCAACGTCGCCAGCGCCTGCAGATGGCGCAAGGTCACCTTGTTATTGAGCTTGATCATGGCAATGGCTCGCTTTTCCCCGCCCATGCACATTCCAGGCCGGACGGTTATAAGTTAAATTTATGAAATTATAAAAATAAACAAATTATATTATTTATCCAATTATCATATTCTGCATCCGGTGGCATAACGCCTAAAACGTATTTTTATTTTTTTCGGGCTCTGCGCCCGTTATTCCGGGGGGATGTGATGATGAAGCAATGGATGATCGGCACAATGGCAATTCCGGCGCTGCTGGCGGGCGCCCAGGCGCAAGCGCAAAGCAAGGTGGAAATTTATGGTTTGATCTCCGGCGGCATCGGCTATCTGAGCAATCAGGGCGGCCCGCACAACCTGGAAGCCCTGAGCGGCACCAACCAGAATCCGCGCATCGGTTTCCGTGGCCAGGAAGACCTCGGTGGCGGCAACAAGGCCATCTTCAACCTGGAAAACGGCTTCAACATGATGACCGGCGCAGCATCGCAAAACGGCCGCCTGTTCGGCCGCCTGTCCTACGTCGGCCTGAGCAGCAACAGCATGGGCACCCTGACGCTGGGCCGCCAGTACGAAGCGGTCAAGGACTATCTCGGCCCGGTGGTGATCGCCAGTAACGGCGTGCATATCGGCGACAACGACAACGGCTACAACAACCTGCGCGCGCAGAATTCGGTCAAGTACATCAGCCCAACGTTCAACAATTTCAACGTCACCGCGCTGTACGGCTTCGGCGAAGCAGCCGGCGACGCCAGCATCAACCGCGTCATGAGCATCGGCTCGGGCTACAAGGGCGAACGCTTCAAATGGGCCGTCGCTTACACCCAGATGGATACGCCCAACAGCGCCAAGAGCCCGGACGGCGCGATGTCCAACGATTACGCCAGCTCGCTGCTGTTGTTCAACAAGAGCGCCGTGAACAGCGCGTTCGGCGTGCAGAAGCAACGCATCCTCGGCACCGGCGGCTTTTACACCGTGGGCGATACCGACTTCGGCATGATGTACAGCAACGTCAAATACGACTACCTGGACAACACCAAGCTGACGCTGCAAAACCTGGACCTGAACCTGGTGCACCACATGACGCCGGCGCTGAACCTGGGCGCCTCCTACTTCTACACCGTCGGCAAGTACGACACCATCAACACCAATCCGAAGTGGCATCAGGTCAACTTCCAGGCCGATTACTTCCTGTCCAAGCGCACCGACGTCGCCATCACCTACAGCTACCAGATCGCTGCCGGCGACGCCAAGAACGCCACCATCTTCGGCTTCCCGTCGTCGAGCGACAAGCATCAGGGTGTATTGATGCTGGGCATGCGCCACGTATTCTAAATTGCAGTCACGGGCCTGTCTTCCCATGGACAGGCCTAAAATAGGCATCGCGTCTGATTATGTCTAAAGGAAATCCATTTTGAAAAAAGCAAGTTTGGCGGGCATGCTTGCCCTGCTCGGCACGGGCCTGCTCACCCTGGCAGTCTCCCCAGCCCATGCCGAGAAACGTACGTTGGTATTGTCCGCCTACCCGATCGCACAGCCGCTGTTCAACAAGTACGTGTATGCGCCGTTCAAGGAAAAATGCGGCTGTGAAATCGTGGTCGAAACCGGCAACAACGCCGATCGCATCGCCAAGCTGGATGCGCGTCGCGACAATCCGGTGGTCGATCTGGTGTTGTTGTCGGACTTCGGCATGCTGGAAGCGTCGCGCAAGGGACTCATCCAGCCGCTCGACTACGGCAAGCTCAAGAACTACAGCCAGATCTATCCGTTCGCGCGCAATCCCATCGGCGGCAACTACGCGGTCGGCTACACCATTTATTCGGTCGGCCTGGTGTATCGCACCGACAAGATCAAGTCGCTGACCTCGTGGAAAGACCTGTGGCGCGACGACATGAAGGGCCGCATCGCGCTGCCCGACGTCAGCACCACGCAAGGCCCGCTGGCGCTGCAAATGGCCGACATCGCCTGGGGCGGCAAGACGGAGAACTTCAGCACCGGCATGCAAAAGATCTTGGCCATCAAGAACAACGTGGTGACCTTCTCCAAGAACAGCGCCCAGTTGTCCTCGCTGTTCGCGCAGGATGAAATCTGGGCCGCGCCGGTGGCGCGTTTCACCTGGGCGCAACTGATGAAGACCGGCATGCCGCTGAAATGGAGCATCCCGGCCGAAGGCCAGGCCGCCGGCATGAACGTGATGGGCATCGTCAACAAATCCAAAAACGCCGACCTGGCCTACCAGTTGATCGATTTCTGGTTGTCGAAAGAGGTGCAGACCGCGCTGGCGATGGATCTGGTCGATTCGCCCGTGAACACCCAGGTGGCGCTGCCGAAAGACAAGGCCGAGTTCAATACCTACGGCGGCGAGCATATTGCCTCGCTCAAGTTCGTCAAGCCGGAAACCCTGCTCAAGCACCGCTCGGCGTGGCTGGAGCAGTGGAACAAGGGCATCAGCAAGTAAGCCCTGAGGCTTCACTCAACGCCCGGGATCGCAACGCGCCGTCCCGGGCTTGCGCATCTGTCATACCAGGCAAGTAGCAAGAAAACGGAGTCGCAACACATGGTTGCACATGATAAAAAACGCTTAGGCATCCTGCTGGTGACGCCGGCCCTGATCTTCACGGTGGTCTGCTTCCTGCTGCCGGTGCTGGCCTTGCTGCTGGATGCCTTCCGGGTCGACGGCCCGGTCGCGCATTGGGGACTGGATCGCTTCCTCGCCTTCTTTGCCGAGCCGCTCAATCGCCAGGTCTTCATGCGCACGCTGCGCATTGCCGCACTCGTGACGCTGTTCTCGGCCCTGCTGTCCTATCCGGCTGCGCAGGCCATCGTGCGCGTGTCGCCGCGCTATCGCGGACTGGTGCTGGGCATGATGATCCTGCCGCTGATGGTGTCGCCGATCGCGCGCACCTACGCCTGGATCGTCCTGTTCGGCCGCAACGGCGCGATCAATTCCATCCTGCTGCACCTGGGCCTGGCCGATGAGCCGCAACGCCTGCTGTTCAGCGAAATGGCGGTGTTCGTCGGCCTGCTGCAATTGCTGCTGCCGCTGATGCTGATGTCGCTGGTCAGTTCGATGGAGAACCTCTCGCGCGACATCACGCTGGCCGCGTCCACCCTCGGCGCCAATGCCTGGCAGGTATTCGCCCGCGTCACGCTGCCCTTGACGCAGGAAGGCCTGATCGTCGGCGGCACGCTGGTGTTCACCGGCTGCGTCACCGCCTACGTCACGCCGGCATTGCTGGGCGGCCCCAAGGTGCTGATGCTGGAAACCTTGCTGTACCAGAAAGTCAGCGTCGAAAGCGATTTCGGCACCGCCAATGTGATCGCCGTGATCCTGGTCGCCATGACGCTCGCCGTCAACGCCGGATTGAAACGCATCTCTTCCAGCCGGAGCAATAAATGAAAGAAGGTCTGTTTTCCCGCACGATGTTGTGGCTGGTGTTCCTGTTCCTGCTGGGGCCGTTCGTCATTGTTTTCCTGGCCGGCTTCAGCGCCGGAGAAACGCTGGCGTTTCCGCCGACGTCCTATTCGCTGCGCTGGATCTTTGAAGTACTGGCCGCGGAAGAATTCCAGCGCGCCTTCCGGACCAGCCTGGAAATCGGCTTGCTGGCGACCGTGATTGCGCTGCTGCTCGGCGTGCCGGTAGCCTACGCCATGTCGCGCATGCCGCCGCCGGGCATGGGTGCGATCAAGCAAATTTTGACCTCGCCGCTGATCGTGCCGGCGATGCTGGTGGGCCTCGGCCTGCTGCGCCATTTCGTGCTGCTGGTGGACGCACCGGTGTTCCTCGGCCTGCTGGTCGGCCATATCGGCCTGCTCACGCCGTATGCGGTGCGCGTGGTGTATGCCAGCCTGGTGAACCTGCGCGTCGACATCGAAGAAGCCGCCATCACGCTGGGCGCCTCGCGCGCGCAGACCTTCTTCCTGATCGTGCTGCCGAATATCCGCAGCGCGGTCATTGCCGCCTTCTTCCTGGCCTTCGTCACCTCCTTCAACCAGGTGCCGGTGTCGCTGTTCCTGACCGGTCCCGGCATCAGCACCTTGCCGATCGAGATGCTGGGCCATATGGAAAACAGTTTCGATCCTTCGATCGCCGCCCTGTCGACCTTGCTGGTCTTGTTCACCATGGCCTTCGTGCTGGCGACCGAGAAGGTGCTGGGAATTTCAAAATACATGTGAGACGCGAGAGCACGATGAGTTATCTTGAACTGCGCCAACTGGCGCTGGGTTACGGCAAGAGCAATGCCGCGGTGGACAAGCTGGACCTGTCGGTCGAACAGGGCGAACTGATTTCGCTGCTCGGCCCGAGCGGCTGCGGCAAGACCACCACCATGCGCGCCATCGCCGGCCTGATCGACCTGCGCGCCGGCAGCATCACGCTGGACGGCCGCGACATCGGCCGCCTGCCGCCCAACAAGCGCAACATCGGCATGGTGTTTCAATCCTACGCCCTGTTCCCGCATCTGAACGTGTTCGACAACGTCGCCTTCGGCCTGCGCCTGCGCAAGGTCGACGACAAGACGCTGCGCGCCAGGGTGGAAAAAGTCATCGCCGCCGTCGGCCTGGCCGGTTTCGAAGCCCGCCTGCCGGCGCAGATGTCGGGCGGCCAGCAGCAGCGCGTCGCCCTGGCGCGCGCCATCGTCATCGAACCCAAACTGTTGTTGCTGGACGAGCCGCTGTCGAACCTCGACGCCAAGCTGCGCGTACAGATGCGCGCCGAATTGCGCCGCATCCAGCGCGAGCTCGGCATCACCATGCTGTACGTCACCCACGACCAGGAAGAAGCGTTGGCGCTGTCGGACCGCATCGTCGTCATGAATGCCGGCAAGATCGAACAGATGGCTGCGCCGGAAAACCTGTTCCGCCAACCGCGCACGCGTTTCGTCGCCAACTTCATGGGCTTTGAAAACATCTTCGATTATCGCGACGGCAATTTGCACGGCAACGGCCGGCAACTTCCGTTCGACGCGACCGTGCCCGCCGGCACCGCCTGCATCGGCTGGCGTCCGGAACGCGTGATCGTCGGTGCCGGCGCTTACAGCGGCACCGTCCTGTCGCGCGGCTTTCTGGGCGACTCAGTCGAATATCTGCTGCAAACCCCGCTGGGCGAAGTCAAGGGCTTTGCCGAGGCGCGCTGTGCGACATGGCGCGAAGGAGACACGGCCTCGTTCGATCTGCCGTCGGACAGCGCCCTGTTTTTACCGGTCTGAAACACCAAGAACCCAGAAAAAAGTACACGCAAGAAAGAACACATCATGCAAAAAATCTGGCTGGATACCGATCCCGGTTTCGACGACTGGCTCGCGATGCTGATGTTGTCGGCCAATCTCGACGTGCAATGGCTGGGCGTCTCGGTCGTGGCCGGCAATGCGCCGCTGGCGACAACCTATGACAATGCCTTGCGCATCAAGAAGCACTACCGCCTCGATGTGCCGGTGTATGCCGGCTGCGATGCGCCGCTGGCAGGCGCGCAGGAAACCGCGCAATGCATCCTCGGCGCAGACGGCATGGCAACCACCGGCGAGCCGTTGCCGACCGTCGATATCCGCCAATCGGAAGCGGAACAGGAAGCGCGCGAGCGACGCAGTCCGCTGCCGCACGCCGTCGACGCGCTCATCGAAGCCGTCCGCAAACATCCCGGCGCACTGACGCTGATGTGCATCGCGCCGATGACCAATATCGCCACCGCCCTGCAGCGGGCGCCGGACATCGCCGCACAGATCAAGGAAATCATCCTCATGGGCGGCTCGGCCGACCAGGGCAACCATACCGCCGCGGCGGAATTCAACATCTTTGCCGATCCGGAAGCCGCCGACATCGTCTTCAATGCCGGTATCCCTCTGCGCATGTTCGGCCTGAACCTGTGCCGCCAGTTGCTGGTGACGTCGGCCGAAGTGCAGCAAGTGCGCGCGCTCGGCACGCCGCGCGCCAAATGGCTGGCGGGATATTTCGACGCCTACCTGCGCATTCGCAGCGCCGACGGCTCGGTGCCGATGCCGATGTACGACCCGGCGGTGGCGATCTACCTGCGCCGGCCGGAGCTGTTTGCCTTCAAGCCGGCGCGCGTGGACATTGAAGTGCAAGGTCGCCTCACGCGCGGCATGACGGTGTGCGAATTCCGCGTGCCGCGCCGCGCCGAAGCCAATACCGAAGTCGCCATGACCGTCGATGGTCCGCGCGCCATGGCATGCATGATGCAGGAATTGCTGGGCACCTTGTCGTAGTCCGGATTTCAACGGCACGGCACAGAAAAAACGACAGCACAACAGAATGGATTCAGGTTTTATGAAAGCAGTTGATTCATCCGTCGTCGCCCCGCCATCCGGGATGCGCACGACTCGGGGAGCGCGTCATGCATAGCAACGATGCAACGCCGCTGAACCTGGAACAATTCGTGCGCGCCATGCCGAAGATGGAATTGCATTGCCATCTCTTCGGCACCGTGCGCAAACAGACCTTCATCGATCTGGCGGAAAAATCGGGCAATCGCGTCTCGCGTGAAGAAATCGATGCGTTCTACAGCCGCGGCGAGAAACCGGTCGGCGTGCTGCGCGTATTGCGCGCGCTGGATGCATACCTGATCCTCGGACCAAGCGACCTGCATCGCATCACCTACGAATATCTCGAAGACCTGCACGGCCACGGCGTGCGCTATACGGAATTCTTCTGGAATCCGACCGGCACGGTGCGCGTGTCAGGCATCAGCTACGCTTCTGCGCAGGCGGCGATCGTGCTGGCGATCCGCGAGGCGCAACGCGACTTCGGCGTGATCGGCCGCCTGATCCCGAGCATCGACCGCGAAGCCGATCCGCTGGAAGCCGTCGCCATGGTGCGATGGATGGCCGAGCATCGCCAGCCGGAAGTCATCGGCATCGGCATGGATTACCGCGAGAATGATCGTCCGCCGGAACTGTTCCTGCAAGCCTATCGCGATGCGCAGGCTTTCGGTTTCAGGACAACGGCGCACGCCGGCGAATTCGGCATGCCATGGGTCAACGTGGAAACGGCGATCGAGTTGCTGAAGGTCGACCGCGTCGATCACGGCTACACCATCGTTGACAATCCGACGTACATGCAAGCGTGCATCGCCAAAGACGTGATCTTCACCGTCGTGCCGACCAATTCCTACTACCTGCGCACCCTGCCGCCGGAACGCTGGGCGCAGGACCATCCGATTCGCGCCATGGTCAACGCCGGCGTGCGCGTGCATCCCAACACCGACGATCCGACGCTGCACCTGGTCACGCCGACAGGCGCCTGGATGATGATGACGGAATTCGGCTTCGGCGTGGACGACATGCGCAACTTCATGCTCAACGGACTTGATGCGGCCTGGATCGCCGACGATCTGCGACAACGTTGGCGCAGCGAATGGAGTGCAAGCTTCGATGCATTGCGCGCCAGGATAATGGAAGAATGACGATGAGGAAAATGCGGCAAAAATAAAAAAGCCCGCTCAACATCGAACGGGCCAAGAGGGGGAGTTCCTCAGGATGTCACTGCACTTACAACTGCGCTGCATCACGTGTGCCGCCCGACTAAAGTACAGCACGTTAGCTGCAGACCCGCGCAGGACGACCCTGCCGCGACTATTGACGACAGGATCATGCCAGCGAGGACGGTGCCGGGGTCGCGGGACCCCGGGCTTGTCTTGCGTCAGAACAATTAGAACGAGTGGCTGATACCAGTGTAGAACGCATTCTGGTTTTGGCCCTTGATGCCGCCGCCGCCGTATTCAACCGAAAAGTCGGAGTTGGCGCCGTTGCGAACCGTACCGACGGTCGCGTACAACAGCGTGCGCTTGGACAGGCTGTAGTTGCCGCCGACGACGAACAGGTTCGCGCTGCCGACGCCAGCGTTGACGTTGACGTGATAAGCCGCGCCGATCAGCGTCAGAGCCGGGGTGATCTGGTAATTGGCGCCCAACCAGTAGTGATTGGCGCGATCCGGATTACCTGTGGCTGCCGAAGGCGCACGCAGGTTTTCATAACCGGCGAACAGCTTGAGCTTGTCGATGGTCATGGTGCCGCCCAGCGTCAGCTCCTTCGAGGAAGCGAACAGCGTCGAGAACTGACCGTTGGTGTCGCGCTGCACATCATAGATGGCGCGCAGTTCATAGGTCGGTTGCACATACGCCAGGGAGATACCATCGCGGCTGCCGTTGTTGGTGTTGGTTGTGCCGGTTCCCTTGGTGAACGAGCCCGCAGCTTCGCCGAAGCCATGCATCACGGTTGCCGAGAAGCCGCCGAAGTTCGGCGATTCATAGCTGACCATGTTGTTGGTTTGCGGCCAGTTGCGTTCCTTGACCAGGGTCGCCGTACTCAGAGCCTGCTGGCCGGTTGGGTCCAGCGCCCAGATCGGATCGCTCTGGATCGCCAGGTCTTTACCCATTTTCAGCGTACCGCCGGAACCGCTCAGGCCGACAAAAGAACGACGTGTCCAGAGACCTGAACCGCCGTTGACGATGCCCGTAGAAGCGTCGAAACCGCTTTCCAGGGTAAACAATGCTTTCAGACCGCCGCCCAGATCTTCGTTGCCCTTGAAGCCGAACATGCTGGTACCCCATTCGTTACCATCGATGCTCCACTTGCTGCCACGGCCACCGGTGGTAGTGGCCTGGTTGCTCTGGTAGTTGATGCCGGCATCGATACGGCCGTAAATGGTCACGTTGGTCTGAGCCTGGACGCCGGCGGATGCGCATGCCAGGACGGCAGCAATAGCGAGCGGCTTCGCAATGAATGCGACTTTTGAAGCTTTTTTCATTTCATCTCCTAAATTTGCTTGTGGGACTTCCACTATTTTTCGAGCATTGCACCCGAATTCTTTTTTATGGGCATTATTTCCGTACAGCCATGTAACGGTCCGTACTTCTTTTTGCCTCTCTACATTTTATGTAGTTTTACTAAAAATTTTATTTAATTCTACACATTAAAAATTTTATTTCCATTATTTTTTTACCCCAACTACAGAGATTCAATAGATTTAATGCGAATTACAACACTCTTTTCCCATAACGCCGAATAATATGTGTACTAATGTTACAAGTAACTTTGCTACTTGCACTTAGTTTTAAAACTACATTTTGACGTGTTTGGAAGTTGACAGGCGGAATGAAAGCTTGCTGTCAGGAATGAGTTTGATGAAAAATGGGCAGGATTGCGTCAGGGCAAGCAAATATGAATTCACCTACTCGCAAGAACGTAGATGAAAAAACAAAGGGTTAGCAGAATCTGCTAACCCTCTTTCCAATTTATGCGGCAACGGCAGCAAAACCGCAGTCAGGAATTTTCGAAACGAACGACTCAGCGCACCGGCGCAAACAGCTTGCCGAAATCGATTTCCACCGGCTGCGTCGGCTCGGCCAGCAATCCCAGTGCATATTCGCCAAGATGATGCTCCATCAGGCGCGCCGCCAGCGCGGGCTGGCCTTGCTCAATCGCATCCAGGATGGCGACGTGTTCGTCGGCCGAGCAACTGTTGCGCTTGGGCGTCTCATAAAGACCGATCAGCAATGAGGTGCGCGCGATCAGTGTGCGCAAATACCCGCTGACGATGTCGTTCCGATTCACCTCGGCCAGCTTGATGTGGAATTCGCCCGACAGCCGGATCCAGTCGCGCCAGTTGCCGTCCTCGCGCAGGGCATGCTCCTTCCTGATCATCTCGCGCAGCTCGGCGAACGCCTTGCTCTTGTTGCCCGGCTTGGCGGCCAGCCCTTTGACGGAGCCGACCTCAAGAATCACCCGCGCCTCAAAGACTTCGCGCGCTTCGCCGATGTCGTGCAGGGCGATGATGGCGCCGCGATTGGGTTGCAGCTCGATGACGCGCTCATGCGCCAGCTTGACGAAGACGCGTCGCAAGGTCCCGCGGGTGACGCCGAAGGCCTCGCACAACGGCGCTTCGACCAGGCGCGTGCCGGGCGGAAGCTTGTGATCAAGGATGGCGTCGATGATCGCCATATATATACGGGCGTCGACGGCGTCGTTACTCAACTCCTTGTTCAGCTCCTTGCCCTTCCCCCCTTTGGCCTCGCTCATTCAACCTCCGGACAAATAGCGGAATGGCAAGCCATTGTGCTCAATCGACGCATAAATCGTGGAAAATATTTGTACATATGTTCACAGTATAAGTGCTTCGCCCGCAGCCTGCACAAGTCGGGCACAACCCGGGAGCGACCTTCCATGGCGCGATAAGCCAATGCAAAGCGCCGCTTGTACGCCTCGCCAGTTTTCGCACCAAGATTTCATCACGGCCCACAAATTGTGCACAATCGCGACAAGAAAGTGCACAAACCTCGATTTCGTCAGCCGGCCGACAGCATTCCTCCTTCCTCCAGCCTCGGAGAAAATCCCACATCCGACCTGCATTTAGCTGCTGAAAAGCTTTTCCCATAACGCTTTCCACCACAACGACCGCCATTTTTCCAGCGACTGGCACGCTTCTCGCTTATGACCAATTCCAAGATTGTGCACAATCCTAATTGAAATTGTATTCATCGCGGCAAGACCGCCGATACGTGACAGTTTGCATCGGCGCGCGCAGCGAACAGGCAGCATGCGGTACAGGTACCTCGGCAATCCTCGTGAAAAGCGGGTCCGACAGGGAGCAGGGATCGGACCGATATGACAAACATTTATCAAGACAAGAAGGAAAACATGAGCACTTTCAATAAACTCGGGGCGGCAGCCATCCTCGCACTGGGCGCCAGCGGCGTCGCCTGTGCACAATCGAGCGTCACCGTTTCCGGCGTCATCGACACCGGCTTCGGCTACACCAGCAACGCCGGCAACGGTTCGCAGAACAAGGTCGGCATGCTCAACAGCATCCTGGGCGTATCCAACGTCGGCTTTCGCGGCAAGGAAGACCTCGGTGGCGGCCTCAATGCGGTGTTCAACCTGCAGGCCGGCTTCAATCCGACCAACGGTTCGCAATCGGCCAGCGGCCAACTGTTCTCGCGCAATTCGCTGGTCGGCCTGGAAAGCTCGTCCGGCGCGCTCACCGTCGGCAAACAATGGAACTTCAACGACGACTGGCTGGTGGGCAGCGTGTTCAAGGGCGGCTACAACTCCGGCGCGATCTTCAAGTTCTCCGAGTTCGATGCGGTCAGCGAAATCTACAACAACACCGTCAAGTACGTGTCGCCCGAAGTCGGCGGCTTCCAGGGCGGCGTGATGTACGGCTTCGGCGAAGCGGCAGGCAGCCTGCGCACCGGCCAGGTGTACAACATCGCGGCGAAATACGCGCAAGGCCCGTTCTTCGTCGGCATCACCTTCGACCGCGAACAGGACGCCACCGTCGGCCTGACCAATACCGGCAATGTGCTGAAGCTGACCACGCTCGGCGCCAGCTACACCATCAACGCGCTCAAGCTGCGCCTGGGCGCCGCGCGCAGCGACATCTCCGGCCCCGGCACGTTCCAGTCGATTCCTTCGCTGCCGACCGCGCGCAAAGCCTACGCGGTGGAAGCCGGCGTCGACTACACCTTCACGCCCGCCTTCACCGGTTCGGCCGACGTGCTCTATCGCAAGAACACCACGCTCTCCAACAACACCAAGGTGTATCGCCTGCTCGGTATTTACAGCCTGTCCAAGCGCACCAGCCTGATCGCCAACCTGGCGTATCTGAGCAACGGCGACGGCGCCACCGAATCGCTGATCAGCACCAACTCGACCGCCATCGGCGGCGGCTTTGCCAACCAGCACCAGACCGCGCTGGCGCTGGGTATCCGCCATACGTTCTAGCCATGCACCGCTGGCCGGCGCGGCATGGCGTGATCCTTGCTGACGGCTGGCTATAGAGATGACTTTTCTGTTTTCCATTTTTCAAACGGGAGTAATGATGAACAAACGCATGTCCTTGAAAACCCTGGCCGCATTGACGCTGACCATGTTCGCCGCCGTGCCTGTGGCGCACGCCGCCGACAACGTCCTGAAGATCGGCGTCAACGGCGTCATGTCCGGCGCCGCCGCATCGTGGGGCCTGGTCAACAAATACTGCGCCGAGACCACCGCGGAAATGTATAACGCCAAGGGCGGCGTCGACATCGGCGGCAAGAAGTACAAGATCGAAATCGTCGCCCTCGACGACAAGAACGATCCGAAGATCTCCATCTCCAACGCCGAAAAACTCGCCAGCGACGGCATCAAGTACATCATCGGACCGAACATCGACACCACCGCCATCGCCGTCAAGCCGGTGATGGAACGCGCCAGGGCGATGAATTTCCCCTACGCCTTCTCCAAGGAGCTCTACACCGCGCCGGCCAACGCCTCGGTGCTCGGCATGGTGGCCTCGTACCAGGTCGGTCCGGTGGTCTACAAATACCTGATGGACAAGAAAGGCGTGAAGAGCATTTCCTTCGTCGCGCGCAACGAATCCGACGCCAAGAACCAGCAGGAAGAAGGCGTGGCCGCAGCCAAGAGCCTGGGCCTGAAGGTGCTGGCCGACAAGGAAAGCTACGAGCCGGGCACCACCGACTTCATGCCGATCATGTCCAAGCTGGTGCGCGCCAAGCCTGACGCCATCGTGCTGTCGGGCGTGGCGCCATCGGACGCGCCGCTGCTGATCAAGGCGGCGCGCGACCTCGGCTTCAAGGGCCAGCTGTCGACCGAGACGGGACAGGACGCCAAGATCCTGGAACAGGTCGCCGGTGAAAAAGCGGCAGGCTTCCTCTCCGTCGGCGGCGCATCGACGCCGGCGATCCAGTCCGACTACATGAAGCAATTCGTCGAGGTCTACAAGAAGCGCGTGGGCGAATGGAATGACGAAGCCGGCACCAAGGCGTACGCGCTGGAACTGATCCTGGCCGTATTGCAAAAGAATCCGAAGGCGCTCACCGACGTCGAGCAATTCCGCAAGGAGATGCCGTCGTTCAAGATGACCAACCCTTTCGTGAAGGACAAGACCACATTGCAATTCGTCGGCAAGAAAGACTTCGGCCGCCAATCGCAGGTGGGCGTGCCGCTGGTGGTCAACGCCTATAAAGGCGGCGGCTTCGAGGCGGTCTACGTCGGCCAGGTCGCGAACTGAGCATGCAGTCGTAACGCGCGTTGTCGTACCCCGCCATACGTTGTCCCGCGTGCGGCGGGTGAAGTAGAAGCAAAGCAGCAGGTAGTAGCAAGTAGCAACAACCGGCGCACGGCCTCGCAACGAGACCATGAGCAGGTTGGCTGTAAAAATAGTCTGTCTCACCCATTGCCCGCACCGGCCTCCCTTCCGGTGCGGGCAATACCCTGGACCGACACCGGATACCACTGAGGAATCATCAACCGACATGCTGCAAATTCTCATCAACGGACTCATCCTCGGCTCGGCCTATGCGCTCATTGCGCTGGGACTGACCATGGTCTTCAGCATCATGCGCGTGGTCAATTTCGCCCATGGCCAGATGTACATGCTGGGCGGCTTCGTCATGTACTACCTGTACGGACAATTCGGCTTCCCGTTCTGGCTGGCGCTGCTGCTGGCGGGCGCGACGCTGGGCGCGATCGGCATGGCGTTCAACCGCCTGCTGTTCCAGCCCGTACTGGCGACCTCCAAGCGCGAAGAAAGCAGCATGCTCATGGCGGTCGGCACCGCGCTGCTGCTGGAAAACGTCGCGCTCTCGCTGTTCGGCGAAAAGCAGCGCGGCGTGCCGACGCTGATCGACGGCGTGCTGATCCTCAACGACGGCGACGCCTATCTGCCTTATTCCAATCTCGCGGTCGCGGCGATCTCGATCGGCTTCATCGTCGCGCTGCTGCTGTTCGTGCAATACACCAAACCCGGCCGCGCCCTGCGCGCCGTGGCGCAAGACAAGGAGGCGGCGCTGCTGCAAGGCGTCAACGTCAAGTTCATCACCACGCTGGGATTCGCCATCGGCGCGGCGCTGGCGGGCATCGCCGGCGGCCTGCTGGTGACGCTGTACGGCGTCAATGCCGGCGTCGGCACCAACATCTCGACCAAGGCCTTCATCATGATCATGATCGGCGGCGCCGGCGTGACCTCGGGCGCCATCGTCGGCGGCTTCGTGCTCGGCATGGCCGAAGCAGTCGGCTACGACCTGCTGCCGAGCAGCATGACTTACCTGCTGATCTTCGTCGCCATGATCGTGTTCCTGATCTTCAAACCGAACGGCCTGTTCGGCAAACCCTGGGGTTGATCATGACGACATCCATTCCTTCCCTCCTTCCACGAGGCGCCATGAAACCCGACCAACGCCGCGATTTCTCGGCGATCCTGCTGATACTCGGCGCGCTGATCGTGCTGCCGCTGGGCATCGGCCACTCGCGCTACCTGATGTCGGTACTGATGAACTGCGCCGGCGTGGCCGTCATCGCCAGCGGCGTGTGGCTGACCTTCTGCATCGGCCGCATCAATATCTGCCAGGCCGGTTTCGCGCTGATCGGCGGCTACGTCACCGCCATCCTGATCGCCAAGGCCGGGTTCAGCTTCTGGATCGCCTTGCCCTTGTCCTGCCTGGCGTCGGCGCTGTGCGGCGCGCTGATCGGCAGCGTCATCCTCAAGCTCAAGGGCATTTATTTTTCCATGCTGACCATCTGCCTGACCGAAGCGATTCGCCTTGCCTTTCTCAATGGCGGCGACCTGACGCAAGGATCCAAGGGCATCACCGGTTTGCCGCAGCCGTTTTCGGGCGACTCGCCGCTGCCTTTGTATTACGTCGGCATAGCACTGCTGGCCATCGCGCTCGGCGTGGTCTGGCGCGTGCATTATTCGCGTCTGGGCGGGATCTTCCGCGCCATGCGTCTGAATGAAGACCTGGCCGAAAGCTTCGGCGTCAACGTCTGGCGCTACCGCATCATGGCCTTCGCCATCGCCTGTGCACTGGGCGGCCTGGGCGGCAGTTACTTCTCCGTGTTCACGCAGAGCGTGTATCCGCAAAGCTTCACGGTGGAGCACAGCATCTACTACATGCTGTTCTGCTTCCTGGGCGGGCTGGAATATGTCAGCGGCGCGATGATCGGCGCCTTTGCGCTGACCATCCTGTTCGAACTGCTGCAAGACTTCCAGCAATATCAGTCGCTGATCTACGGCGTGCTGATGATCGCCGTGATGTTGACGCTGCCGAACGGATTGATGGCCTTGCGCGGCTTCTCGTTCTCGCTGCCGTTCCGCAAAGGAGAGGCGAAATGAGTGCCTCCATGAATCCGGTGAGTCCGCCGGTGATCCCTGCACCTGACAAGCGCATCATCCTCGAAGCCAGCGGCCTGAGCAAACGCTTCGGCGGCCTGCTGGCCAACGACGACGTTTCGCTTTCGCTCGGCACCGAGACCGGCAAGGTCACCTCCGTGATCGGCCCCAACGGCGCCGGCAAGAGCACCTTCTTCAAAATGCTGGCAGGCTTTTGCACGCCGACCACCGGCAAGGTGCGCCTGTTCGGCGAAGACATCACCGGCCTGAACCCGCACAGGATTTCCGCCAAGGGCCTGGTGCGCACCTTCCAGGAAACCACGATTTTCCCCGAACTGACCGCGCTCGAACACGTCGCGCTGGCCCGTCAGCTTTCACGCAGCGCCAACGACTTCCAGGTGTTCGCCAACACCGCCTCGGCGCGGCGCGACGAAGAGCGCATGCGCGCCGACGCGCTGGAGATCCTGCGCTTCCTCGATCTCGACGGCGTCGCCGACAGCATCGCCAAGACGCTGCCGCACGGCTACCTGCGCCTGCTCGGCATCGCCATGGGCATGGCCGCGAGTCCCAAGGTGCTGCTGCTGGACGAACCCTACGCCGGCCTCAATCCCGACGAGACCGACCGCGCCGTCGAACTGACGCGCAAGATCGCCGCCAGCGGCGTCTCCATCCTGCTGGTGGAACACGACATGAAAGCCGTGATGAAAATTTCCGACCATATCCACGTGCTCTACTTCGGCAAGAAAATCGCCGAAGGCACGCCGGAAGACATCCGCAACAACGACCAGGTGATCGAAGCCTACCTGGGCAAGGAAGACGAGGATATCGGCCTATGAACGCGATACTGGAATCCGCTGCGCCCGTCGTGCCGGCAACGAGCGCCATCCCGCACCTGCAACTGCAGAACGTCTCGCTCAACTACGGCCAGGTGCGCGCGCTGCAAGACGTCAGCCTGCGCGTCGACCAGGGCAGCGTGGTGGCGCTGATCGGCGCCAACGGCGCCGGCAAGTCGTCGACCCTGCGCGCCGTCACCGGCCTGTCGCCGGTATGCGGCGGCCAGGTGCTGCTCAATGGCGGCAACGTCACCGGCACCTCGGCCCACAAACTGGTCGAACAAGGCGTGGCGATGGTGCCGGAAGGCCGCCATGTGTTTCCCTTCATGTCGATCAAGGACAACCTGCTGATGGGCGCCTACACCCGCTCCGACAAGGGCGGCATTGCGGCGGACCTGGACAAGGTGCTGACGCGCTTTCCGCGCCTGAAGGAACGTTTCGGCCAGCAGGCATCGAGCCTGTCCGGCGGCGAACAGCAAATGGTCGCCATCGGTCGCGCGCTGATGGCGCGGCCGCGCCTGCTGTTGCTGGACGAACCGTCGCTGGGCATCGCGCCGCAATTCATCCGCCTGATCGCGCGCACCATCCTCGAAATCAACAAGGACGAAGGCGTCACCATCATGCTGGTCGAACAGAACAGCCGCATGGCGCTGATGATCTCGCGCTACGCCTACATCCTCGCCACCGGCCGCATCGAACTGGAAGGCGTCTCGCGCGAGCTGCTCGACCATCCCGACATCAAGCGCCTGTATCTCGGCGCATGAGCACGAACATGACGAACATCAGCAAGCGCAAGACCCCGCATCAACCGCCAAGAACAATCGAGACAACGTGAAAATCAACATCGTCAATCCCAACACCACCGCCGGCATGACGGCCAAGATCGGCGACTGCGCCCGTCAGGTCGCGGCCCCAGGCACCGAAATCTGGGCCTGCAACCCCGCCACCGGCCCGGCCTCGATCGAAGGCCATTACGACGAAGCCATGTGCGTGCCCGGCCTGCTGGCTGAAATCCGCCGCGCCGAAGCCGCCGGCGCCGACGCCCACATCATCGCCTGCTTCGGCGACCCCGGACTGGAAGCCGCGCGCGAGATCGCCGGCGGCCCGGTGTTCGGCATCGCCGAAGCCGCCATGCACGCCGCCAGTTTCGTCGGCAAGCATTTCAGCATCGTCACCACGCTGGGAAGAACCTGCGGCATCGCCGCGCACCTGGCGGAACGCTACGGCATGCAGCGCTTCTGCCGCAACATCCGCGCCTGCGAAATCGCCGTGCTCGATCTCGACAATCCGGCCTCGGACGCCTACGCCGCGATCATGCAGGAGTGCCGCCTGGCGCTGGAACAGGATGACGTCGATTGCATCGTATTGGGTTGCGCCGGCATGGCCGACCTGTGTCAGGCCATCAGCAAGGAATTGGGCGTTCCCGTGATCGACGGCGTCAGCGCTGCCGTGACCTTCGCCGAAAGCCTGGTGCGGCTGGGCCTGCACACCAGCAAGCGCGGCGAGTGGAATTATCCCTTGGCGAAACAGTATTTGTAAGCGAAGCGGCTCAGAGAAGCGCGGCGGGCGGCACGCTCAGCCTGGCCTGGTTGCGGCCGTTGCCCTTGGCTTCGTACAGCGCGCCGTCGGCGGCGCTGAGCACGGCTTCGATAGTGGCGTGTGCAGCGCGGTCATACGCTGCGACGCCGATGCTTGCCGTGACATGCCCGCACTGGCTGCGGGCGTGAGGAATTTGCAGCGCTTCGATGGCGCTTCTGATTTTTTCGGCGACCAGCATCGCTCCCTGGCCATTGGTTTCTGGCAGCACGGCGATGAATTCTTCACCGCCGTAGCGCGCCGCGATATCTGATCTGCGCGGCAGCTGTGCCGAGAGGGCGCGCGCGACCGACTCCAGGACGTCATCGCCCTTCTGGTGTCCGTAGGTGTCGTTGTAGAACTTGAAATAATCGACATCGATGAACAGGATGGAGAAGATGCCGTCGCTGCGCCGGTTGCGATTCCACAGATCGCGCAGCATGTCATCCAGCGCGCGGCGGTTGATCAGACCGGTGAGGCCGTCGATACGCGCCAGCTGACGCAGTTTTTCTTCCGCTTCGACACGCTTCCTCAGCTCTTTGCGCAATACCCGGAACAAGACCATGCACACCAGCACGAACAGAAACATCATGGCGAGGATGGTGTAGAGATTGTCGCTCCAATGCTTGTAGATGTCTGTCTCGGCACGGCCCACGAACACAACAAGCTGCGTTTCCGGAATCCGCCTGAACGCATACAAGCGCTGCACGCCATCGCTGACCGCACGCGCAGAAAAGCTGCCGCTGTCCTGTTGCATCAACGGCCGGATCTGCGCGAAGCTGGCACTGCCGCTGACGTCGCGACCGATCACCGACGGTGAATACGGCAAACGCATATACACCACGCCGTCGTCGGAATACAGGGACATCACGCCGTTCTCCCCGAGGGCGATGCCGCTGAACAATTCACGGAAATAGGCCAGGTCCAGCGCCATGACGACGATGCCGGCGAAGCTGCCGTCGGCCTTCGACAGCCGCTTGGACAGCACGACCACCTGCAGGTCTTTGGCGAATTTCGCGACGATGGGCCTGGAGATGTACAGACCGACATCGGGCTGGTCGCGCTGGATGGTGAAATAAGGCCGGTCGCCGTAAGTATTGGCAGGCGCGCCCGGCAAGGATGAAACCGCGACCTTGCCTGTGCCGTCCAGCACCGCCATGACGACGACATGCTTTGCCGCCAGCGTGCTGCCGAACAGATAGGAATGTTGCTGGTTGTGCGTGAGCGTCGCGAACATGGGATTCTGGTAGCGATTGGCCAGCGCATCCAGGGACAAGGTCAGGATCTCGATGTTCCTGACGATATCGCGCTGCGCGATGAGCGTGATGTTCTGCGAGGTCTCGACGGCGTAGTGGCGCGCCTCTTCATGACTCTTGTAGAGCACCCAGGCGCACAAGCCGCACATCATGGCGACCAGCAAGACGCCAATGATCCCCAAGACCCTTCGTAAACGATTAATTTTGCATCCCTATCTGCACCAATGCCTGATCAGCAAGTTTCCCCACCGTCCGGATGCTTTTGCAAGCCGGCGACATTTACCTGCGGAAATTCTGTAGAAATTCGACAGACGGAATTAACTCACAAAAGCATCGCTTTAAACATGCTTCTGCCAGGCAACGTGTGCGAAAGGCGACATTCCCCCCGCGCCGCTTTGACGACGGAATGTCTTGTGCTATGTCCGCGCAACCGTATCAGAGGGAGGACCAGGAGCCCGCGGGAAGCAGACCGGACGCGCCTGCCCCCTGCTCGCAAGGACAGGCGCGCCGTTCTTGCTATACGGAAAGATAAGCGCGCCGAACATCCTCATCCGCGGCCAGCTGCGCCATCGTGCCCTGATAGCGAATGTGGCCGTTTTCGAGGACGTAGGCACGATCGCTGACCAGTTCGGCGAAATGGAGGTTTTGCTCCGACAGCAGAATCGACATGCCTTCACGCTTAAGCGTCATGATCATGTTGGCCATCTGCTCGACGATCACCGGCGCCACGCCTTCGGACGGCTCGTCCAGCAGCACCAGATAGGGATTGCCCATCAAGGTGCGCGACACCGTCAGCATCTGCTGCTCGCCGCCGCTCATCTGGCCGCCGGGGCGCAGCGGCATTTCGCCGAGGTTGGGAAACAGATCGAACAGTTTTTGCGGCGTCCACTCGACGGCGTCGGGACGCGGCGGCTGGCGGCCGACTTCCAGATTTTCCAGCACCGTCAGGTCGGCGAACACGCGGCGATCCTCCGGCACGAAGCCCATGCCCATGCGCGAGATCTGATACGGCTTGGCGCGGCTGATGTCGTTGCCGAGAAAACTCACGCTGCCTTGCGCACGATCCATCAGGCCCATGACGGCCTTCATGGTGGTCGACTTGCCGGCGCCGTTGCGCCCCATCAGCGCCACCACTTCGCCGCGCCGCACTTCCAGCCCGACATCGAAAAGGATATGGGCGCGCCCGTAGAAAGCGTTGAGGGCTTCCACCTTGAGCAAGATCTCGCCGCCGGCGGCTGCCCCGGCTTGCACCGGATTGATTTCATTCATGACGGCGCTCACGAGACGGCCTCCTCTTTTTCAAATGTCTTGCCGGAACCGAAATACACTTCCTGCACTTTTGGATGATTGCGAATGGTTTCGCCGTCGCCTTCTGCGATCAGCTGGCCGCGCGCCAGCACGATCATGCGATCGGCAAAAGCAAAGACGACGTCCATGCTGTGTTCGGTAAAGAGCACCGACAAATTGCGCTCGACCACCAGCTTTTTGGTCAAGGCCATCAAGGCGTTGCGCTCCTTGGGCGCCATGCCCGCCGTGGGCTCGTCCATCAGCAGCAACCGTGGACGATTGGCCATGGCGATCGCCAACTCGACACGCTTGACGTCGCCGTAAGCCAGCACGCCGCAAGGACGTTGCGCCTGCGCCGCCATGCCGACCTGCTCCAGCAATGCCATCGCTTCGTCGCGGAAGAAAGACGCCGCCGGACGCCACAACTGAAAGAGTTTGCGCTCGCGCGACATCAATGCCATCTGCACGTTCTCCACCACCGTCATGGAGCTGAAAGTCGCCGATATCTGAAACGTCCGGCCGACGCCGAGGCGCCAGATGTCGCGCGGCTTCATGCCGCCGATTTCGTGGCCGTCGAAACGGATCGAGCCGGTGTCGGGCCGATACTGGCCGTTGAGAATATTGAAGCAGGTCGATTTTCCCGCACCGTTAGGACCCAGCAAAGCCAATAGCTGTCCGCTGGGTAAATCGAAGGATACGCCGTTGACCGCCTTGACGCCGCCGAAGGCTTTACTGATGTTGTTGACTTGTAGCAGACTCATGCCGCCTCCTTGCTGATGCCGTTCCGGACGGACGCTGCTTCGCCTTCTTCGCCGCGATCAAACAGTTTCTGGAAAAATCCTGCAATACCGGCAGGGAACAACAGCACCAGCGCCAGGATGATCAGGCCCAGCAGTGCGCGCCAGTAATCGGTTTCGCGCGCGATGATGTCTTGCAGCCAGGTGAATACCGCCGCACCCACCACCGGCCCCAGCAAGGTCTGCAAACCGCCCAGCATGACCATCACCAGACCGTCGACGGAACGTCCGACACTGATCGCTTCCGGCGAAATGCTGCCCTTGGAGAACGCGAACAGCACGCCGGCCACGCCGCAAAACAATCCCGCCACCACGAAAGCCATCCATTGCATGCGCTTGACGTCGATGCCGATGGCGTCGGCGCGCAACGAAGAATCGCGACCGGCGCGCATGGCGTAGCCGAACGGCGAGAACAGCACGCGGCGCAACAGCAGCACGCCGATCACGCTGAACGCCAGCGCCAGGTAATAGAACGCTACCGGCGAAGCCGCCCAGGCCGACGGCCAGATGCCGACCAGGCCGTTGCTGCCGCCGGTGACGTCATCCCACTGATAAATGATGGCCCAGACGATCTGTGCAAACGCCAGCGTCAGCATGGCCAGATACACCCCCGACAGGCGCACGCAGAACCAGCCGAACAACAGGGCGCCGCCCGCCGCCACCAGAGGGCCGACCACCATCGCCACTTCCATCGGCAGATGCAGCTTGGTCAGCACCAGTGCCGCCGCATAAGCGCCCAGGCCGAAGTACGCGGCATGACCGAAGGAATGCATGCCGCCCGGTCCCATCATGAAATGCAGACTGGCGGCAAACAGGACGGCAATCAGAATTTCCACCAGCAGCACGGTCAGGTAAGGGAAACTGCCCGACAGCAGCGGCGCCGCCGCCAGCAACGCCAGACCGGCCAGGCCGAGCTTGCGCTGCATCGCGCTGGCCGCGCGCAGAGGCGCTTCCGGCGGTCCGCTGGCGCGGCTGGCGGCCTGCGGTTTGCCGAGCAAGCCCCAGGGACGCACCACGAGAATGAAAGCCATCACCAGGAACTCCACCACCAGCGTCAGCTTGGACAGCGATACGTCGATGCCGAACAGGGATACCTGCCCGATCGCCACGCACAGCGCCTTGATTTCGGCGATCAGCAAGGCCGCGAGAAAAGCGCCGCTGATCGAGCCCATGCCGCCGACCACCACCACCACGAAGGCGTTGCCTATCGTTTCCAGATCGAGCGCCAGGTTGGCGGGAATGCGCGGACCTTGCAGCGCGCCGCCCAGGCCGGCGAGGAAACAGCCCAGCGCGAATACGCCGGTGAAGAGCCAGGACTGATTGATGCCCAGCGCGCCGACCATTTCACGATCTTGCGTCGCGGCCCGGATCAGCGTACCCCAACGCGTGCGGTTGAGCAGCAGCCACAGCAGGCCGAGCACGACCGGGCCGATGAAAATCAGCACCAGATCGTATTGCGGCAGGCGTCGGCCCAGCAGCTGCACCGAACCGCCCAGGCCCGGCGCGCGCGGGCCGAACAGATCTTCCGGTCCCCAGATGTAGAGCGCAGCATCCTTGAGCACCAGCACCAGCGCGAAGGTCGCCAGCAACTGGAACAACTCCGGCGCACGGTAGATACGGCGCAAGATGACGATCTCGACCAGTGCGCCGAGCAGTGCGACGGCACAGGCGGACAACAGCACCGCGCTCCAGAAACCGACGCCGCTGGCGCCGATCAGGCTCACCAGTGAATAAACAATGAAAATGCCCAGCATGTAAAACGAGCCGTGGGCGAAGTTGACGATGCGCGTCACGCCGAAGATCAGCGACAAGCCCGCCGCCACCAGAAACATGGTGGAAGCATCGGCCAGGCCGTTGATCAACTGTACTATCAGACTTGAGAGAGTCATACCTTGATTTCCCTGAGGCGGTTGGCGGCAGCTTTCCTGCGTTTCCCGGAAAACCGCCGCCCGTCGCCGGTTGCTACATGATTAATCGATTGGAGGATCAATCGGCCGGACGCAACTTCTTTACTTCCGCGTCGGGCAGCTGCACCGCCGCACCGTCCACGTAGACAAAGCTGGCCATCACCCCCTTGCCATCCTTGACGCCGGTGCGGCCGACGAAAGCGCCCATTGTCGATTGATGATCTTGCATGCGATAAATGATCGGCCCCACCGGCGTATCGACCTTGAGGCCGGAAAACGCTGCCGCCAGTTTATCGGAATCCACGGCGCCGGCCTTTTTCAAGCCTGCCGCAATCGACATCAGCGCGGTGTAGCCCACCAGTGAGCCATTGCGCGGATAGTCATTGAACTTCTTGCGGTAGGCGTCGACGAATTTCTTGTGCTCGGGCGTAGTCAACGCATACCAGGGATAACCGGTGACGATCCAGTTGACGGGCGCCTCGGCGCGCAGCGGATCGAGGTATTCCGGTTCGCCGGTCAGCAGCGAGACCACTTCGCGGCCTTCGAACAGACCGCGCGTATTGCCGTCGCGCACGAACTTGCCGAGGTCGGCCGCAAACAGCGCATTGAAGATCGCATCCGGCTTGGCGTCGGCCAATGCCTGCGTCACCGCGCCGGCATCGATCTTGCCCAGCGGCGGCGCCTGTTCGGCGACGAACTCGATGTCCGGCTGGATCTCTTTCATGAGCTTCTTGAACGTGGCGGATGCCGACTGGCCGTATTCATAGTTGGGGTAGACGATGGCCCAGCGCTTCTTCTTGAGCTTGGCGGCTTCCTTGACCAATGAAGCGACCAGCATGTAGGTCGACGGCCGCAGACGGTAGGTATATTTATTGCCGTTTTGCCAGACGATCTTGTCGGTCAGCGGTTCGCCCGCCAGGAAGAAAATCTTGCGCTGCCTGGCGTAGTCGGTCAATGCCAGGCCGGTGTTGGACAAGAAGCCGCCGAACAGCAAGGCCACCTGCTCGCGCGTCACCAGTTCTTCCGCAACGCGCACGGAATCGCCCGGATTGCCGTTGTCGTCGCGGGCGATCACTTCCAGCTTCTTGCCGAGCACGCCGCCGCCGGCGTTGATTTCTTCGAGCGCCATTTCCCAGCCATGGCGGTACGGTTCGAGGAAGGCGGGCTGCGCCTTGTAGCTGTTGATTTCGCCAATCTTGATGGTGGCTTGCGCCCTGACGCTGCCGGTGCAGGCCAGTGCCGAGACGGCGACCGCGCATTGCAAGAATTGCAAAAATTGCGAGAAGCCGCGGCGGCGACGAGAAAACCCAAGAAATTCAGTCACGATAATTCCCTTTTCTAAAAAGACCGCGCAAGCGGTCGGTACTTCAAGCCTGCGCGGCGGACGCCGGGCGCCCACCGCCGCTATCAGAACATCAGAACAGATGGCGAATGCCGACCTGCACGCCGTTGACGGTGCCGCCTGCCGTCGGCACATTCTTGGTGATCGGCCCTGCACCGCTGAGCGAGAACGTTGCGCCGTTCTTGTTGCTCAGATGCGCGTAGGTGCTGTACAGCATGGTGCGCTTGGACAGATCGTAGGTGCCGATCAGGCTGAACTGACGCGCGTTCCGGTCCGCACCGCTGCTGTCCTTGGCCCAACCGTAACCAGTGCCCAGCGTCGCCTGCGTCGTCAGGCGATAGTTGGCCGAGATCGAGTACGCGCTGTAATACGCGCCCGCCACGTTCGTCGCCGCGACCGCACCGAGGTTGTTGCCGCGATAGTAACCAAGGAACACCTTGCCCATGCCGTAGTCGTAAGCGCCGCCGGCGAAGGTGGACTTGATCGACTGGTTGTCGTTGGCGCTGTTCTGCAACGACGAACTGATGCCCAGATAGAGCGGACCGTTTTCATATTCGCCACCCAGCATGTACGCGTTCAGACCATTCCTCGGCGCGGCCTGCTCGCCGAGGCCAACGTACGCCTGCACCTTGAAGCCGCTCATGTTCGGCGAGATGTAGCCGATCATGTTGTCGTAGCGTGGGGTATAGGCCGACACATTGTTGAGGAACGAAGCAAAAGTTGCACCCGCAAATGCATCGAGGCGCGCGATCATCAGGAACCCCGGCGCGTTCTGACGCCCGGCGCGCACTTCGCCCAGGCCGCCGGCCAGGCCGATCCAGGACTGGCGGTTGAACAGCCGGGTGCTGTCTGCCAGGCCGCCGGTGTCGGACAAAAAGCCGTTCTCCAACTGGAAGTTGGCCCGCAGACCGCCGCCCAGGTCTTCCGTGCCGCGAAAGCCGATGCGGTTGGCCTGATAGCCGCCGCCGTCCATCGACACCACACTGCCTTTGCCGGTGGCATTGGTGTATGCCATATAGGTGTCGAGTACGCCATAGATTGTGACGTTGGACTGGGCCATCGCCGAACCCGCCCCGCACAACAAACCCAATGCGCCAAGCGCAAATTCCTTTTTCATGATGCCTTCCCTTATGCTGGTTAAGTGATATCCCATTGTTCCCGTGACTCTCATTGTTCCCATTGCACTGCAAGCCCGGCCGCGCCAGCCCCTCGCCGGCGCGACCGGACCTCCCGCGGCAACAGCAGGCAGGCCGGCCGTCCCGCCTGCTGTTGCTCCCAAGACCTCACCGCCGGGAACGGAACATCGCTACCGATCCGCCCAGCTTCCTGCTCTGCTCCGCCAACGATGCCGCTGCGGCTGCCGCCTGCTCGACCATCGCCGCGTTCTGCTTGACGGCGTCGTCGATCTGCGCGATGACCTCATTGGCTTGTCCGATGTCGCGGCTTTGCGCCGCCGATGCATCGGCGATATGGCCGACGATCTGCGCCACTTGCGATGCCGACGCCACGATCTGCTGCATGGTCTTGCCCGCATCGCCGGCAATCCCGACGCCGACGGCGACACGCTCTGCGGATTGCGCCAGCAGGCGATTGATTTCCTGCACGGCCTGGGCGCTGCGTTGCGCGAGATTGCGCACTTCCGACGCCACCACGGCGAAGCCGCGTCCGTGCGCACCGGCGCGCGCCGCTTCCACCGCCGCATTGAGCGCCAGAATATTGGTCTGGAAAGCGATGCCTTCGATCACCGAGGAAATGTCGGCAATCTCGGCCGCACTGCGTGAAATGTCGTCCATGGTCGCCACCACTTTCCCGACCATCGCATGTCCCTGCGCGGCGACCTCGGAGGAGGCCCCCGCCAGCTTGCGCGCTTCGGCCGCGCTGGCGGCGTTCTGCTGCACCATGCGGCTGAGGTCGTTCATCTTGGAAGCGGTCTGTTCCACCGCGGCGGCGGTCTCTTCGGTGCGTGCGGCAAGATCGAGATTGGCATCCGAAATCTCTCCCGCCGCGACATCCACGGTATGCACGCCCACGCGCAGGTCCTGCACCAGATTGGCAAGGCTTTTTTGCATCACGCCCATGCTCGATGCCAGCACCGACATTTCGTCATGGCGCGCACGATCGCCGTCGACGGTGCCGGTCAAATCGCCGGCGCCGATCCTGCGGGCATGGCTCAGAAGTTCTTGCAGCGGCGCGCGCACCCGCGTCCCGATCGCGGTAAGCGTCACCAGCAGCAGCAGGCTGATCAGCAATGCCGGCATGTCCGCTTGCTCGTAATGCGGCCATGTCGTCGCCACCGACCAGGCGGACAGCAGCAGCGCCAGGGCGTTCAGGCCTTGCGCCGTCAACAGCCGCACATGCAGGCTCGGCGCGCTGAACAGGCGCCACCAGCCGAACGGCGCGCGTTGCACCAGCGCGCCGGCGCTGAGCTTGCGGCGGCTGCGGCGGCGCGCCGCCAGCTGCGCATAAAACTGCGCCATCATCGCGACGTCGGACATCGCCGCCTTGGTGCGGACGGTGGTATGCCCGACATGGACGCCGTCGACCATGGTCCGCGTAATCGTGGCGCTGGCCCAGAAACAGCGGCCGTCCTTGCAGCGGTGCCGCATCACGCCGGTCCAGGCGCCTTGCGCTTTGACCGTGCGCCACAGATCGGCGCCGACTTGCGGCGGCATGTCGGGGGCGTACATCAGGCTGGCCGGCTGGCCCAGCAGTTCGTCATGGCCATAGCCGCTGCGGGCGACGAAGGCCGAATTCAGATAGACCATCTTGCCGTCGGGATCGGTGCGCGTGATGAGGTATTCATCGTCATCGAGATGAAGATCCTCCGCGCGCCACGCGAGGGCGCTCTGATCGGCCACTACCAAATTCGCAAGCATGCCCCGCCCCTTCCACCCAAGGTATGGAAATTCCGTTTGTCGTTCGTCAGTCAGTGAGTCAGCGCTGCGGCCTTGCCGGCCTCTCGTATTCGCGCCACGTCGGCTTTCAGATCCGGCCACGCCGGTTTGTCCGCGGCAAAGTTTGCACGCAGGTATTTCAACAATTCGACCAGTTGTTCGTCATTGAAACTATCGGCGAATCCGGGCATGTAGCCGAGCTCGGGATTGGCCGGCTCGCGTATGCCTTGCAGAATCACGCGGATCAGGTTGTCCGGCGCGGCGCTATGCACATTGGTATTGAGCGACAGCGACGGCTTGACGCCGAACAAGGTCGGACCGGTATCGCCCTGATGGCACACGGCGCAGGAGCCGCGATACAGATTGGCGCCCATGGCGGAGGCGACGGTTTGTGTCTGCATCGTCGTTGTCGCGACGGCGGCTGTTGCGGCAACAGTTGCCGTCGGTTCGCGCTGCAACGCAGGCTCATTGAACGAGGCCAGATAGTGCGCGATGGCACGCACATCGTCGACAGGCAATTGCGCCAGCTCGGCCACCACCGGCGCCATCGGCCCCGCGGCAACGCCATGCAACGGCGAAAATCCGGTACGCAGATAAGTGAACAATTCCGCTTCACTCCACGGCACCGGCGCCCGCGACAAGGAAGTCAGTGCCGGCGCTTCCCAGCCGTCGGCGCTGCCGCCGGCGAGATACGCGCGCCCGCCTTTTTCTGCCCCCAGCATGTTGCGCGGCGAGTGGCAGGCGCTGCAATGGCCGGCGCCTTCCACCAGATAGGCGCCGCGATTCCATTGCGCCGAACGCGACGTGTCTGCTACGAATTGTTCGTTCTTGTGAAACAGCAGGTTCCAGCCCGCCATCAGCGAGCGTACCCCGAACGGGAATGCAAGGCGCGTTTCCGGTGGAGCAAACGCGACCGGTTCCTGCGCCATCAGATAGGCGTACAGCGCCTGCATGTCGGCATCGCTGATCCTGGCAAATGCGGTATACGGAAACGCCGGATACAAATGACGGCCGTCGCGGTGAATTCCTTCACGCATGGCGCGTTCAAACGCGGCAAAGGACCAGTTGCCGATGCCGGTCTTTTCATCCGGCGTGATGTTGGTGCTGTAGACCGTGCCGAAGGGCGTTTCCAGGGCATGGCCGCCGGCATTGGGCACGCCATTCGGCGCGGTGTGGCAGACCACGCAGTCGCCCGCCGCGGCAACCAGCTTGCCGCGCGCGATGGTCGCGGCGGAATACAGGGTCGGGTCGGGAGCAGCGATCGGTTTGATCTCGGCGCGCCACGGCGACGCCATGACGAACAAGCCGGCGAGCGTCGCGGCGACGCCGCCGAAGATGCCGCCCTTCCAGCCGAGGATGCGCTTCTTCGACGCCTTGCCTTCCCCCAGCGCGAGGCGCAGCTGTTCGCTGCTGAACGGCGCCGAACGCAAACGGATGCCGGTGGCGTCGTGAATCGCGTTGGCCACGGCAGCCGCCGCCGGAAGAGAAAAGGCGGCGTTGCCGCTCAGGCGAACCGGCCCGGGCGTGCTGCCGTTCTTCGCGGCGGGCAGCCCCACCACCTCCACAGCAGGCAAAGATGTCCGCGCGGCAGCTTGAACGCTGATGCCATATTCCTGCTTTGCCCAGGTATCGAAACTGTTTTCAGTGGACAGCAATCCACGCATCGCCAGTTGCGCATTGCTACGCACAGACTCATCTTCCACGCGAAGAAAATCGCCGGGCTGCATGCCCGCACCTGCCTCGGCAACATCTTGCCCGACCACCACGCGGGTCACGCTGAGATCGCCAGAATCACGGTTATATTCGACATCCGCTACCCAGGCCGACCATTGCTGCATTGCCTCCGGCTTGCCATCATCTTCAACCACCCGGGCGTAGGCAAATCCGCGGCCACGCAAAATATTGCCGTCAGGTTTGTTCTCTGCAATCGTGTCGTTCCAGCCGGCCTGCCGGGCAACAGCACGCATCAGCGCTGCGCCGCGTTCGTCCTGCACATGTTGCAATCGATATTGCACAGGATCCACACCGACCTGACGGGCGGCCTCGTCGATAAACGATTCATGGGCAAAAACGTGGGCGGCGGCATAGTCTCCGGCAGCGCCGGGAAGGCCTTGCTGAGCCAGTTGCACACTGGCGTAGGCATACGGCGGCAGTTGCGCGCCGTATCGTGTACCCGTACCGGAAGCGACATCGCTGACCGGATCGGCGATCCCCGCCAGCATGAGCGCCAGGGGCGGAAGATATCCGTCGACGGTATGCGCAGTGTGGCGATAGGCGAGTACGCTGCCACTGGTTTCCGCATCGATTTTTGCTTCTGCTTGCGCCACCATTCGCTGCTTCACGATGCCAATTTGTTCCGGCAACAAGGTAACGCACACAGGACGTCCCGCCACAGCCGACAAGAGCGCAGCATCCGCTGCGGCGTCTTGCCCGGTCTGCATACCGCCAAGGCCCGCTTCGCGGCCGGGATAGTCTTCATCGAAATACGCTACGTCAGACTGCACCATGGAAACCGGCATGCCGATCAGCACCGCGATCTGTTGACGTACGACGGCAGAAAGCGTCGATGCCGTCCACAGGCGCGCACCCACGGCAGTGCAATCGGCAATCGCGGTCAGCATCGGATTGCCGGCATCAGGCAAAACGCCCTCGGCCATCCAGCTGTAAGAACGCTCCGTGATGGGAGACGAGGTGTCAAAGGCACCCGCGATATCGCCGTGCTGGTAGACGGTACGATGCTGCTGCTCCTCGGGAAGCGATTGCAGCAATGTCTCGTGCGCCTTCCAGCGAACCCGCAATTGGGTGATCGCTTGCAAGGCATAGCGATCTTCCGTCGCGACAACACCGACAAAATCTCCGCGCACAACCAGTTTGACGATGCCAGGGATGTCTGCCAGCGATGCCGCGTCATGCCATGCGAGATGCATGCCGGTGTAATTGCGGCCGTTCCATTCCAGGCGAGGCGGCCTGAGGACACGGCCATACAGCATGTCCGCAGCATCCGGCCGGAGGGAAAGAAGCGCAGCGTTCATCGGCTTGCCTCGCTCGCGACGGCTGCCTTGTTCAGCTGGACTGCGCGCAAGGCGGCGCGCATGATTTCCACGTGCGTGCCGCAGCGGCAGAGATTGAATTCGAGCTCGGAGCGGATTTCCTGTTCAGTCGGCTCGGGCTTGCGCAGCAGCAATGCCTTGATCGTCATGATCATGCCGTTGATGCAGTAGCCGCACTGCGCGGCTTGCTCGTCGATAAATGCTTGCTGCACCGGATCAAGTTGCGGCGCCCGGCCGCCGCCGGCCGGCGCCGCCAGTCCTTCGAGCGTGGTGATGCAACGCCCGTCGACACCCGCCAGCGGGATCACGCAGGATCGCGCCGCCACGCCGTCGACCAGCACCGTACAGGCGCCGCACTCTCCCAGGCCGCAGCCGAACTTCGGCCCATTGAGACAAAGATCGTTGCGCAGAACGTTCAGCAAAGGAACGTCGGGCACGACATCCAGCGTGTGCCGGATGCGGTTGACCTCTATCGACAGTGGACGGGAAGCTGACATGGCAAGTCTCAGAAAATCGCTGCTGGCGGATCCGGTTGGCGCGTTAACTTATCTGCACACATCCCGAACGGGCCAGCCGTCCGGGCGATGTGCCATTTCCTGCTCTTTCCTGCTCGTTGGTCACGCCCGCTTGGCGTTGACCGGATTCACCAGCGGCACGTTGAATACGTCGTAGCCAAAACACCAATCCGGATTCTCATTGTTGCGCAACCAGGTGTTGTTGTGGGAAACCAGTTGTACTTTACCTGCACGTTCCGCGCGATTGGCTTCATAGAGCGCGAAGGCGGTGGCGTAATCGGCCGGTCCGACTTCCTGGAAGCAACGCGTGAGCATGGCGGCGTCTTCAATCGCCATCGCGGCGCCCTGCGCCATGTGCGGTTTCATCGGGTGGCAGGCATCGCCCAGCAGCACCAGGCGGCCGCGGCTCCACAACGGCAGCGGGTCGCGCTCCAGCAAAGGCCATTTGGTGACGTTTTCGCTGGCCTCGATCAGCGACTGCACGCCGCGATGCCAGCCGTCGAAGGCCGCCAGCATTTCGTCACGGCTGCTCGGCACCCAGCTCTTGCTCATGTCCCAGGTCGCTTCCGGCACGCCGGTGACGTAATAGATTTCGTCCTTCCTGCCGGTCACGAAATACACCATCATGTGGCGGTCGTCCGACCACCATTTGGTGCACAGGTCGTGCGTGAAGCCCTTGACGCCGGTAACCGGAAATACGGCGCGGTGGCCCACGTAGCCGGTGTACTTCGGCAGTTCCGCGCCGAGCAGGGTGTCGCGGATTTTGGAATTGATACCGTCCGCGCCGATCACGATGTCGGCTTCTTCCATGGTGCCGTCGGCGAAATGCAGATGGACGACATCACCTTTGTCCTCGACTTTTGCCAGCCGTTTATTGAAGGACAACACTTCATCAGGGATAGCCTCGATCATCAGTGCATGAAAATCTCCGCGATGCACGGTCAGATAGCTGGAACCGTAGTGTGACAAGGCATAGTCGCCCAGCGGAATCCTGGCAATCTCTTCGCCGGTCTTCCAGTCGCGGCTGTACCAGAAATCGGGATGCGAGCCGGTGGCGTTGAGCGCATCTTCGATGCCGATCTGCCGCATCACCTTCATGACATTGGGACCAAGATGAATGCCGGCGCCGAGACGGGAAAACACCGGCGCCTGCTCATACAGATGAACGTTGAATCCGGCTTTTTGCAGCAGCGACGCTGCGGCTGCGCCTCCCAATCCTGCACCGATAACGGCAATGCGCGGTGATTTTTGCACAATCAATCTCCTCACTATGGGGTGAAATACTCAACAAGCACGACAACTTGAAATTGAGTGTACACACTGCTTTTTTCAAAGTAAAGAAAATGTTTTCACGATATTTAAAATCACTTTTTGCGTGCAAATTATTTTTGCAGTGCGCCAAATTAGCGCGTAATTAGCACTATTTTGGACGATCATCATAAAAATTACAGAAGCCACAAAGGAGTCTTGCCAATTTCCATAAAATGATTAAATATAGCGTATGCACTCTATATTCCGTGTAAACACTCATGTTTTCCACGGGCAACGCCAACCACCTGGAGAGACAAATGCAAAAGGCATACCGCATCGGACAGATCGTGCCGAGTTCGAACACCACCATGGAAACGGAGATCCCCGCGATGCTGACGGCGCGGCAGATGATCCGGCCCGAACGCTTTACCTTCCATTCCAGCCGCATGCGCATGAAGCGCGTCGAGAAAGACGAGCTGGCGGCCATGGACGGCGAATCCGACCGCTGCGCCGTGGAACTGAGCGACGCCCGCGTCGACGTGCTCGGCTACGCCTGCCTGGTTGCCATCATGGCCATGGGCCGCGGCTATCACCGCAAGTCCGAGCAGCGACTGACCGCCCACACCGCCGCCAATGGCGCGGACGCGCCGGTCGTCACCAGCGCGGGCGCGCTGATCGACGGACTCAAGGTCATCGGCGCCAAGCGCATCGTGGTGGTCGCGCCGTACATGAAGCCCTTGACGGAACTGGTGGTCGACTACATTCGCCACGAAGGCTACGACGTCGTCGAATGGCGCGCGCTGGAAATCCCCGACAACCTGGAAGTCGGCCGCCACGATCCGTCGCGCCTGCCGGCCATCGTTGCGCAGATGGATACCCGCAATGTCGACGCCATCGTGCTGTCGGCCTGCGTGCAAATGCCGTCGCTGCCGGTGATCGCGCAAGTGGAAGCGATGACCGGCAAACCGGTCATCACCGCCGCCGTCGCCACCACCTACGCCATGCTCAAGCGGCTCAACCTGGAAACCATCGTGCCCGGCGCCGGCGCGCTGCTGTCCGGCGCCTACTGACGGCGACGCCACCGAACGCCCCACTCTCTCCCGCATCAAGGATCGTCATGACCAGCACTTTTCTCTACGGCGCCAACGTCCGCGCCAACGGCATCCGCCAGCACTATCTTCGCTACGGCGGCGCCGAAGGCGGCCGCGCGGCGCGCGACGCCGTGATCATCGTTCCCGGCATCACCAGCCCGGCGGCGACCTGGGGCTTCGTCGGCGAACGCTTCGGCCGCCACTTCGATACGTATGTGATCGACGTGCGCGGACGCGGCCTGTCGTCGGCCTCGACCGAACTGGACTACAGCCTGGAGGCGCAAGCCGATGACGTCATCGCTTTTGCCGAAGCCCTGGGCCTGCAGCGCTACGCCATCGTCGGCCACTCCATGGGCGGCCGCATCGGCATTCGCGCCGCCGCGCACCATCCGCGCGGACTGAACAGCCTGGTCATGATCGATCCGCCGGTTTCCGGCCCCGGACGACGCGCCTACCCATCCAGGCTGCCGTGGTACGTCGACTCGATGGAACTGGCGCGCGAAGGCTGCAGCGCCGAGCAGATGCGCGCCTTTTGTCCGACCTGGACGGAAGAACAGCTGCGCCTGCGCGCGGAATGGCTGCACACCTGCGACGAGCGCGCCGTGATCGCCAGCTTCGACGGCTTCCATGCCGACGACATCCACCAGCACCTCCCGGCAGTAAAAATTCCGGCGCTGCTGATCGTCGCCGGACGCGGCGACGTGCTGCTGCCGGCCGACATCGACGAGATCCGCGCGCTGCTGCCGCAAGTCGGCGTGGCGCGGGTCGACAACGCCGGCCACATGATCCCCTGGGATGACGAAGAAGGCTTCTATGCGGCCTTCGGCGAATTCCTCGGCGCTCCGTTGTAACTGTTTGACTCTCTGCGCCGTGTGCATGCATGGCGCCTCTTCAGAAAGGACAGGCCATGGCCGTCAGCGACTACGATCTGATTCAAGCCTGGAAGCAGGTATTGACGCTTTCCAAACTCGAACCCGCGCACATCGTCACGGTGCTTACCAGCAGCAGCACGCACCCGCAAACCCTGTCGACGGCGCTGACCGCCATCGGCCTTCTCGGCGCGACCGCCAACCGGCTCGACCTGCAGCCGGTCAACGCGGAGAAGGCGCTCAGCCGCGACTCGCTGGCCTATCTCGGCACCACGCCGCTGACCGGCAATCGCGCCGCCATCGCGGCGCTGAAAGAAAGCGACCTGGTGCTCGATCTGATGACGCTGCTGTTCTCCCCCGAGCAGCACGAGATACTCAAGGCAGGAACCAAGATTTTGCTGGCGGTGGAACCGCCCGAGGTATTGGTGCGCATGGTGCCGAGCGCCGACGACAAGCAACGCGTGACGCAAGCCGCCAGGAAACTGCAAGGCGCAAAGCACATGCACATCAGCTCGGAAGCCGGCACCGACCTGCGCTGCCCGCTGGGTGAATTCCCGGCGATCAGCGAATATGGTTTTGTCGATGAACCCGGACGCTGGGATCACTGGCCGAGCGGCTTCGTGCTGACCTGGCCGAACGAGCGCGGCACCGAAGGCACGATCGTCATCGATCGCGGCGATATTCTGCTGCCGATGAAGTCCTATGCGCAGGAACCGATCCATGTCACCGTGCGGAATGGTTTCGTCACCAACATCGAAGGCGGCGTCGACGCTGAGTTGCTGAGCGAATACATGGCCTCGTTCAAGGATCCGGAAGCCTACGCGATGTCGCACATCGGCTGGGGCCTGCAACCGCGCGCGCACTGGTCGACGCTGGCCATGTACGACCGCGAAGCCACCATCGGCATGGATGCGCGCGCCTACGAGGGCAACTTCCTGTTCTCCTTCGGCCCCAATAACGAAGCCGGCGGCCAGCGCAATACCGCCTGCCATATCGACATCCCGCTGCGCCGCTGCACGGTTTCCCTGGACGGCGAGGCCGTCGTGCGCAATGGCAAGGTGCTCGACGGTTTCGCATACGGCAAATCCTGATTCATTGCCTCTTTTATCTCCTCTTTCGGGCAGACTCACATTCAGCAAGGAACAGATCATGCACAAGGAAATCTCCACCTACGAGCGCCAGGGTTTCGGCCAGACGCTGGAAGCCAAAGCGCCGTTCGGCCTGTTGATCGTCGATTTCGTCAACGGCTTCGCCGATCCGGATGTCTTCGGCGGCGGCAATATCGCCCCCGCCATCGCCCGGACCGAGAAACTGCTGGCGCATGCGCGCCAGCAGGGCTGGGCCGTCGTGCACAGCCGCATCGTCTTCGCCGACGACGCCTCCGACCGCAATATTTTCGGCATCAAGGTGCCGGGCATGGTGACGCTGACCGAAGACGCCCCCAACAGCGCCATCGTCGCGGAATTGACGCCTGCCGCCGGCGAGCTGGTGGTGCGCAAGACCGTACCGTCGGCTTTCTTCGGCACCTCGCTGGCCCCCTGGCTGACGCAGCATGGCGTGCAGACCTTGCTGGTCGCCGGCGCCGTCACCAGCGGTTGCGTGCGCGCCAGCGTCGTCGATGCGATGTCATGGGGATTTCGTCCGCTGGTGGTGTCCGATTGCGTCGGCGACCGCGCGATTGCCCCGCATGAGGCAAACTTGTTCGACATGGCGCAAAAATATGCGACAGTATTGCCGTTGACCGAGGCGCTGGAAGCAACCGCCCGCGCCGGCAAGGCCTGATCGGAACATCGGCCGGCACCGACAACCAACCCCACGGAAGGCATTGATGGATCAGCAGCAGACCAACGGTCGCGCCCCGCCGGCGATCCTCGTACCCAGCGACACGCGCCGCCGCCTGCTCGACAGCGGCGACGTGCTGCTGGTGACGCGCGCACCGCAGGCGGCCGCCCAGCCTGCGCCCGGCCAACCCGGCGCAGCCTCGTCCTATGTGCCGCGCGAGCCCGACGTCTTTATCGCCCTGTTCGGCGATGGGCGCGTGATGGCGTTCAACGGCCACGTCGACCTCGGCACCGGCATCCGCACCTCGCTGGCGCAAATCGTCGCGGAGGAACTCGACGTCGCGCCCGACGCCGTCGCCATGGTGCTGGGCCATACCGCAGAAGCGCCCAATCAAGGCCCCACCATCGCCAGCGCGACGATACAGATTTCCGCCATTCCGCTCAGAAAAGCCGCCTCCCAGGCGCGTCATCAACTGCTGGCGCTGGCCGCGCACCATCTGCAAGCCGACGTCGCTGCGCTGCAGGTGCGCGACGGCATCGTAAGCACCGCCGACGATCCGGCCAGGTCGATCAGTTACGCACACCTGCTGCGCGGCAGGCGCATCGAGCTGCCGCTGTCGGCCGGCGAAGTGGCCCTCAAGCCTGTCGACCAGTATCGCGTCGTCGGCCGCAGCACGCGGCGCGTCGACATTCCCGCCAAGGTAACGGGCGAACTGGCGTACGTCCACGACATGCGCGTGCCAGGCATGCTGCACGCACGCGTGGTGCGCCCGCCGTATGCCGGACGCGACGGCGGCGCCTTCGTCGGCGCCAGCCTGATCGCGGTCGACAAGGCCTCCGTCGCTCATCTGCCCGGCATCGTGGCAATCGTGGTGCAAGGCGACTTCATCGGCATCGTCGCCGAGCGCGAGGAACAGGCGCAACGCGCCGCGCGCGAACTCAGGGTGCAATGGAAACCGCAACCGCCGCTGCCGGACATGGCGGATCTCGAAACCACCTTGCACAACCTGCCCTCGCGACGGCGCGAGCTGCTGCGGCAAGGCGACGCCGCGGCCGCATTCTCCCGAGCGCGGTCCGGCGATGGCGTGGCGCTTGAACGCACCTATGTCTGGCCTTACCAGATGCACGCCTCGATCGGCCCTTCGTGCTCCCTGGCGGATTTTCGCGAGGATGGCCTGACGGTCTGGTCGGGCACGCAAAATCCGCATGTGCTGCGCATCGATCTGGCGCAGCTGCTGCAAATCGATGAAGGCAAGATTGAAGTCGTTCGCATGGAAGCCGCAGGTTGCTACGGCCGCAATTGCGCCGATGATGTCGGCGCCGACGCCGCGTTGCTGTCGCGTGCCGTCGGCCGTCCCGTGCGCGTCCAACTGACGCGCGAGCAGGAACACGCATGGGAACCCAAGGGCGCCGCGCAACTGATGCGCGTGCGCGGCAGCATCGACGGCGAAGGCAGGCTCGGCGCCTACGACTTCATTACGCGTTATCCCTCCAACGACGCGCCGACGCTGGCCCTGCTGCTGACTGGCGCCGCCCCTTCCGAGCCGCGGGTGCTCGAGATGGGCGACCGCACTTCCGTGCCGCCCTACCGTTATGCGCACACCCGCATCGCCTGCGACGACACGGCCCCCGTAGTCCGCTCGGCATGGCTGCGCGGCGTCTCGGCGCTGCCGAACTCCTTCGCGCACGATGCCTTCATGGACGAGCTTGCACATGAAGCCGGCGCCGATCCGCTGGAATACCGCCTGCGCCATCTCGACGACCAGCGCGCCGCCGAATTGCTGCAAGCCACGGCTGAACGCGCCCAATGGAAAGCGCGCGCCGCGGGCTCGCGCGGGGTCGCCGGGATGGACGGCCTGCTGTACGGACGCGGCATCGCCTACGCACGCTACGTCCACAGTAAATTCCCCGGCTTCGGCGCAGCATGGTCGGCATGGGTGATCGACATCAGCGTCGATCCGCGATCGGGCGCGTTGACGGTGAAGCGAGTGGTGGTCGGACAGGATACCGGCATGATGATCAACCCTGACGGCGTGCGGCATCAGATGCACGGCAACATCATCCAGTCGCTGAGCCGGGTATTGAAGGAGCAGGTGCGCTTTGGTGCGCAAGGAGTGAGCAGCCTGGAATGGGGCGCTTATCCGATATTGAAATTCGGCGAAGTGCCGCCTGTGGAACTGGTGTTGATGGAGCGGCAGGGAGAACCGCCGCTGGGCGCCGGCGAATCGGCTTCCGTACCGAGCGCGGCGGCAATCGCCAATGCCCTGTTTGACGCGACCGGCCGGCGTTTTCGCCAGCCTCCTTTTACCGCAGAAAAGATTTTGCAGGCGCTGGCCGCACCGGCAGGCGAGAACTGAAATCAGTCGATCATCTTGCGCAGCAGGAACATGATCGCAACGCGCTCGGCCGGATTGAGCTTGCCGAAAGTCGCTTCCGAGATAGCCGCAGCATGCGGCACGGTCGACTTTACCAGCGATGCGCCGGCGTCGCTCAGCGTCACCAGCACCTTGCGGCGATCCGCGGCGTCGTGCGACAGCACGATCAGCTCGCGCAGCTTGAGCCGCTCGATAATGCCGCGAATGGTCGCCTGGTCGATCGCCGTGGTTTTGACGATATCGCTCAGGGAACACGTGCCATGCTCCTGAATCGCGCACATCGTCACGAACTGCGCCGCGGTGAGCTGCGAATCCGAGATATGCTGCTGGAAAATCGCGACATGATGCTGATACGCGCGGCGCAATAGATGGCCTACTTGCTCGGAGAAATGGTAGTTGCCGAGCGCATCGCCATCCTTGGCCTGCTCGGATGAAATATTTTTGCTTTTAGGCACGGGTTCTGGTCTTGGTCTGAATATGTAAAACTATCGCTTTTCCTGACTGCAATAGCAAGCTAAAGACAGCCGATGTGCAAGCGAGTGGGTAAAAGCTGCCCGGCAACGGTCCGGCAATGCCAGAATCGAAGTATACCGGCGAAGGCGTTCGCCGGCAGGCGAAAAGCAAGCATTCTTGCGTCAGATCAAATCCCGGCCTTCGCAGGTCGGGATTGCGGCGGCACACGATGGCCGCATCACCATGGAGTTGTTATGTATATTGATTTTGGCAACGTCGACCCGCGCCAGGCCTATAGCTGGTTGGCCTCGGCCGTCATTCCCCGCCCGGTCGCCTGGGTGTCGACCGTGTCCGCATCGGGCGTGAACAACCTGGCGCCGTTCAGCTTTTTCCAGATGGTCACCGGCAAACCGCCGACGGTGATGATCTCGCCGCTGGTGCAACGCGACGGCAGCATCAAGGACACCGTGCGCAACGCGCAGGAAACCGGGCAACTGGTGGTCAACCTGGTCGGCTTCGAGCTGGCCGACGCCATGAATGAAACTTCGTTTTCCTACGACGCCGATATCAGCGAATTCGATCGCTGCGGCATCGCCTCCACGCCCTCTTCGCTGGTGCGTCCGCCACGTGTCGCGGCGGCGCCGGTCAGTCTCGAATGCGCACTGGTCAGTTGCCTGCCCTACCCAGCCGAGGCGCCGTCCTGCCATATCCTGCTGGCGCGCGTGCTGGCGGCGCATTTCGATGAACGCATCCTCAACGACAAGCAATTGCCCGATCCGGAAAAACTGAACCTGCTCTCGCGCATGGGCGGCGACTGGTACGGCCGCACGCGCAGCGAGGCCAACTTCGAACTGACGCGACCGCGCGGCTGGGCCAAGTAAGCGTTCTCATCCCCGGTGCAAAGAAAAAAAGCGTGTCGCCTTTGCAGACGACACGCTTCCGGCAACGATGCCAGCTCCTCAAGACTTCAATAAATCAGCACATCAGAAGGTATGGCGAATCCCCGTCATGACACCCAGCTGGTTCATGCCGGTGCCGACCGTGCCGCCGGCATCGACGGCAATCGCCGAGGTGCCGGAATTCTTGATATAGCCCAGCGACGTATACAAGGCGGTGCGCTTGGACAGGTTGTAGGTCAGGCGCGCCACCGACAGCGTCGCGGAGTTCGCCGTGCCCTTGAACTTCAGGCGCGATATCTGCGTATCCAGCACCAGCGCCACCGTGAACGGATAGCTCAGGCCGAGGTAGTACAAATCCGAGTCGCTCTTGGTCGCGGTCTGTGTCTTGCGGTCCAGTACGCCCAGACCGATGCGTGCATCGCTGAGCATGAAGTAGCCGTGCAGGCCGATACGCGTATCGGTATAGCTGCTGTTGTTCAAACCCAGCAGCGCGTTGGGGCCGCCGTTGAGCTTGTCGTACGCGAGGTTGACGCCGAAGGACTTGTTGTCGTACCCGAGCAGGCCGGTGTACTGGCGGCAGGCCTTGCTGTCGCCCGCGGTCTCGCCGGCGCAGTTGGTCGATGCCGGACCGCCTGCGGCGGTGGCGTCGCGGCCGAAGCTGTAGGTTGCGCCCACGGTCACGTCGGAGAAGGTGCCGAGATATCCAATGGCGTTATCGCTGCGCGCATTCGGCAAGTAAGCATCGAGATTGCCGATACTGTGGATGTTCGGCCCCATCACGTCGGACTTCAGCGTGGACAGGTAGGTCATGTTGACCTGGCGGCCCAGCATGACGCTTTGCGTGGCGTTCTTCAGGCCGACGTAGGATTGGCGGCCGAACAGGCGGTTGCCCTGTCCCATGCCGCCGGTGTCAACCGCCATGCCCGCTTCCAACACGAACATCGCCTGCAGGCCGCCGCCCAGGTCTTCGGTCCCCTTGAAGCCGATGCGCGAGGGAAACGAGCCGGTCAGCGACGGCATCTTGACGACCGAGTTGCCGGCCGCGTTGGCGTGGGTGACGTATTCCACGCCGGTATCGATCAGACCGTAAATCGTCACCTGCGATTGCGCCATCGCCGACGGCGACAACAAGGCTCCCGCGATGCCGGCGACGGCGCCCAAGGCAGTCATTGCTCCGCATGCGCGAGTGACGCCGGCGGCGCGTACTGATTTCTTCATTTCTTGTCTCCTCCAGGTATTTTCTGTTTATGTATTCGCCGGCAGCGGGGCCGATCTTGGCGTCGTTGCGCTGCTGCGAAGTCATGCGATGTGCTGCATTCGTATCGATGATTCAGCGTGGATCATTCTAGCGACGGGCCTGCCCGCCTTTGTTGCCGATTGCCGCGAGGGTCGATCTAATCTGTTTATGACGGCGCAGAAAACGACACTTCCTTCGTTTGCGTTTTCAGATCCAGAACGATCCGCGCCGCTCGACGAATTTCCATCCTTGCGCGGTGAGACGCAAGCGGTCTTCGAACGTACCCGGGGCGGGCGGTTTGGACACGGCATCGATCGCTGCCGCCCCCGGCTCGGACCGCGCCCCCGACAACAGCACGATGCGCGAGCGCGCAATGGCATGCTCGCGATCTTCGATCTCAACGATCACGTCGGTGCACAGATGGAAAGTGCGCACGTCGGCAGGCCGGCCGCGAAACGATGCCAGGATCGCCTCGCGCCCCACCAGCGGCATCGTCGGAGACGAAGGGCGATACAGGACGGCGTCGTCGGTGAACAGATCGATGAGCGCATCGAAGTCGCGCTCGTCGTTGAGGTAAGCGTAGCGGTGAATCAGGCGCCGGCATTCCTGCTCGATCAGCAGGTGTTGAAGTGCATCGAAAGGCATACGGCTGTCAGCTCGCGAGTTTGAGATCGGGTTTCCGCGCAGGCTCTGCTGCTTTTTCACTTGCCTGTTCATGCGCCAGACCCAGCAGCTGGTGCATGGTGGCGTCGTCCTTGAGCAGCAGGTCGCTGCGGCCGTCATGCACGATGCGCCCCCGGTCCATGATGACGACGCGCTCGGTGACTTCCAGCGCGAGGTGCGCGTGCTGCTCCACCAGGATCAGCGCGAGACCGCTTTGCCTGAGCTGTTTGACGGCGTCCAGCAGGATGTCCATCATCACCGGCGACAAGCCCTCCAGCGGCTCGTCGAGCAGCAGCAGCTTGGGATTGCCGACCAGCGCGCGCGCCATGGCCAGCATCTGCTGCTCGCCGCCGGACAGCTGGTTGCCGTAGTTGTTGCGGCGCTCTTCCAGGCGGGGAAACAGCTTGTACGCCGCAGCGATGTTCCATTCGCCGGGGCGCGCGGCGACGCGCATGTTCTGCTCGACGGTCAGCGAGGCGAAGATCTCGCGCTCTTGCGGCACGTAGCCGAGCCCCATGCGGTTGCGCTGGTAGTTGGCGGCGTTGCCGATGTTCTTGCCGTCGAATTCGAGACAGCCTTTGCTGACCGTGGTCAGCCCCATCATGGTCGCCAGCAGCGTGCTCTTGCCGACGCCGTTGCGGCCCAGCAGGCTGACCGCTTCGCCCTGCCCGATGCTGAACGAGAGATCGTCGATGACGACGGCGTCGCGATAGCCGGCGGTCAGGTTGTGGATGTCGAGCAGTTCAGCCATGGCGTCGCCCCAGATAGACATTGCGCACGCGTTCGTCGGCGCGGATGTCGGCGGGCGCGCCCTCCGTCAGCACGCTGCCTTCGACCAGCACGGTGATTTTCTTGGCGAAACGAAATACCAGGTTCATGTCGTGTTCGATAAACAAAATGGAAATATCTTCGGGCAAGCGCTCCAGCAGATCGAGGATCATGCCGCTCTCGCCGTTGGGGATGCCGGCAGCCGGTTCGTCCAGCAACAGCACCTGCGGTTTCAACGCCAGCGCGATGGCGATCTCAATCATGCGGCGCTGGCCGTAGGCCAGTTCGTTGACGCGGCGCGACGCCAGCGGCAACAGGCCGAGCTGTTCCAGCAAGGCGGCGGCCTCTTCGACCACGCCGGCATGACGGGCCGGCTTGCCCCACAGCTTCCAGGCGATGCCCATGCGCTGGCCGAGCGGGATGGCGACGTTCTCGGCGACGGTCAGCTCGGTGAACAGGGTGTTGATCTGGAAGGTGCGCGCCAGGCCGCCCGCGACACGCTTCTGCGGACTGGCCTGGGTGACGTCGCGGCCGTCCAGAAAGATGCTGCCGGCGGTGGGCGAAACTACGCCGGTCACCAGATTGACGAAGGTAGTCTTGCCCGCGCCGTTGGGACCGATCAGCGCATGGCGCGCGCCGCGCTCGATGCGCAGGTCGACGTTGCGCGTGACTTCGATGGCGCCGTAGCGCTTGCACAGTCCACGGGTTTCCAATGCACAGGGAGGCGTGGAGGCGGTCGCAGGAGACGCCATGTCCGCATGCGATGCTTGCAGGACCGGATTCATTTCTGCTCCTTGGCGAGATTGAGCGCAAGGCGCTTGCTTATCCGATCGCACACGCCGGAAGCCAGGGCCAGCAAGCCGCCGGGCGCAAAACGCACCAGCACGATCAGTGCGATGCCGACAAAGAACATCCAGTGAAACGGATCGATCGCCGCGGCGCGGTCCAGCAACAGCATGTACAAGGGAATGCCGATGAAGGCGCCGTACAGGCGGCCGACGCCGCCGATGATGAGCATGATCAGGATGTTGCCGGACAGCTGAAAGCTCAGCAGGTCCAGGCTGACGGTGCGCGTGATCTGCGCGCTCAGGCCGCCGGCGATCCCGGCGATCGCCGCCGACAGCGTGTAGGCGAGAATCAGTTTGGCGTGTACCGGCGTACCGACCAGCAGCATGCGCCTGGCGTTTTCGCGGATGCCGCGGATCGACAGGCCGAACGGCGAATTGGCGATGATGCGCACGGCGACGAAGACCACGAACAGCACGCCCAATGCGTACAGATACGCCGTCTTGCCGTACAGGTCGAACGCGAACAGGCCGAACAGAGGCGCCGTCTCCATGCCTGATAAACCGTCCGCGCCGCCGGTGACGCCGCGCCAGGCATTGGCTATCTCATGCAGCACGACGGTGGTGACCATGGTCAGCATCAGCAGCGCCAGTCCGCTGGTGCGCAGCAACAGCCAGCCCGACAGCAAACCGATCAGCGCCGCCAGGCCGGCCGCCACCAGCAGGCCGCTGAACGGTTCGGGCGAGACGTGCAGCGAAAAATAGCCGGCCGCATACGCGCCGATGCCGAAGAAGGCCGCATGGCCCAAGGTATTGATGCCGGCAAAGCCGAGCGCGAGATCGAGCGAAATGCCGAAGATCACCATGACCAGGATTTGCGAGCCGATCGACATATAGGTGTCGAAGGTGAAGAACGCCGCCAGCGCGACCACCCATGGCAAGACGTCGGCCAGGCGGACGCGGTAGAACGGCAGCGCCCCGGCCGGCAGGATGCGGAGATTCGTGGTTTTCATGCTGTTTGCCTTCCGAAGAGTCCCTGAGGGCGCACCAGCAGCATCGCCAGCGTCGCCAGATAAATCACCAGGCCGCCCGCTTCCGGCAGGAAGTAGCGTCCCAGCGTGTCGATCATGCCCAGCACCAGCGCGGCGATGAGCGTGCCCTTGATGCTGCCGAGGCCGCCCACCGACACCACGATCAGCACCAGCACCAGATAGTTGAGCGCGTAGAACGGCTCCAGCGGGAACATGTCGGCGCCGAGCGCGCCGCCCAGTCCGGCAAAGCCGCAACCGATGGCGAAGGTGACGGCGAAGAAGGCCTTGACGTTCATGCCGATGCAGCCTGCCATCCTGGCGTTGTCGACGGCCGCGCGCAGCCTGGCGCCGACTTGGGTGCGATCCAGCACGTACCAGATCGCCAGCGCACAGGCGCAACTGACCGCGATGAGGAACAGGCGATAGACGGGAAGACCGATCGCGCCCACCTGATACGTGCCGCGCAAGGCACCCGGCACCGGAATATCCTGGATGGTGGAGCCGAACATGGCATTGGCGGTGGCGATCATGACGAAGGTCAGGCCGATGGTCATGAGCACCTGGCCCAGTTCGCTCTGGGCATAGATCCACGAATACACGGTGCGCTCCAGCAATGCGCCCAGCAGCATGGTGCCGACCACCGCCAGCGGCACGGCGGCGGCATACGGCAGCTGCGCCTGCGTCACCAGCATGAAGGTCATGTAGCCGCCGGCCATGGCGAAGCTGCAGTGCGCCAGGTTGACCACGCGCATGACGCCCATCGTGATCGACATGCCGATCGAGATCAGGAACAGGATCATGCCGAAGGCGAGGCCGTCGAACAGGAGCGAAACGAGAGAAATGGCAAAACGGGATAACATGGTTTTCCTTGACTGATAGTCACATGACTGACAAGAACATCGGCATCACGGCCATACCCGATGCGGCACATACACCTGGCCGTCGAGCAGCATGCGCGCGGTGCGCAGCAAACCCGAACTGAGAAAGCGCATCTCACCGTCATGCAGTTCGGTGCGCAGGGCCACGGTAAATTCTCCGCTCGGATGCTCCACCGAAATCTCGACATCGCCGCCTTTCGGCAATGTCGCCATGCCCTCGGCCACCGATCCCGGCAACAGGCAGGCGCTGGCCACGCTCACCGCACCGAGCACGCCGATGGCGCTGTGGCAGCGATGCGGAATGAAGGTGCGCGTGGAAATATGACCGCCGTTGACGGCCGGCGAAATCAGGGTCATCTTCGGCACCACCTTGTTGCGCACGTCGCCCAGGCCCATCAGTTCGCCAGCTTGCAGGCGCACGGCTTCCAGGCGTTTCTTGAAATCGGCGTCGGCGTCGAGTTGCTGCGGCGTCTCCTGTCCGGTCTTGCCGAATGCCTCGGCGCGCATGACTACCACCGGCATGCCGTTGTCGATGCAGGTCGCTTCGATGCCGTTGAAGACATCGCGCGTGCGGCCGGTCGGCAGCAAGCTGCTGCAGGCCGAACCGGCGGTGTCGCGAAAGACGATGTTGATCGGCGCCGAGGCGCCGGGCACGCCGGCGATCCTGGCCTCGCCGTCGTAGACGACACGGCCGCCCCTGGTTTGCACCAGGGCGGTGGCGATGTTGCCGCTGTTGACCATGTGGATCACCACCGGCGTCAGGTCGCCGCGTATCGGCACCAGCCCGCGCTCGATGGCGAACGGGCCGACGCCGGCCAGCATGTTGCCGCAATTGGGCGAGACATCCACCAGCGGCTTGTCCACCGCCACCTGCGCAAACAGGAAGTCGACGTCGATGCCCGGCACCGAGGACGGCGAGACAATCGCGACCTTGCTGGTCAGCGTGTCGCTGCCGCCCAAACCGTCGATCTGGCGCGGATCGGGCGAACCCATCACCGCCAGCAGCACCGCGTCGCGCGTGGCCGTATCCTGCGGCAAATCATCGGCCAGAAAAAAAGGGCCGCGCGAAGTGCCGCCGCGCATGAAGGCGCAGGGGATGGCGCGCTGGGAAGCTTGCATGCCTGCGTCTCCTAGAGGTAGGTCAATCCGGCAGCGGCCAGCTTGGCGCGCATGTCGTAGATGTCGAGGCCGAGTTCGCCGGCGGCGAGGCGCTTGCGCTTCTGCTCTTCGTTGGCGGCGCGCGCGATGCAGGCATCGGTAACGCCGGCGAGCTGCTCGCGCGACACGACGACCACGCCGTCGTCATCGGCCACGATCACGTCGCCGGGCTGGATCAGTTGTTCGCCGCACACCAGCGGCAGGTTGACCGAACCGACCGTCGCCTTGACCGTGCCTTGCGCGCACACGGCGCGCGACCATACCGGGAAATTCATCTCGCGCAGCGTGCGCACGTCGCGCACGCCGGCATCGATCACCAGACCGAGCACGCCGCGCGCTTGCAACGACGTCGCCAGCAAGTCGCCGAAATAGCCGTCCTCGCAATGCGAAGTCGGGCTGACGACGAGGATGTCGCCCGGCTGGCACAGCTCGACGGCGACGTGCAGCATCCAGTTGTCGCCCGGGGCAACGCTGACGGTGACGGCCGATCCGGCGATCGACGTATCGGCAACCACCGGGCGCAGGCGATGATGCAGCAGGCCGGTGCGGCCTTGCGCCTCGTGTACGGTGGCGACGCCGTATTGCGCCAGCGCGGCGACGCGTTCGACCGGCGCGCGCGGGATGTCGCGCACGGCAACGTTGCGGCTCACGAGAACTCTCCGCAGACTTGCGGGAAGACGCGTTGATAGCCTTCGCCGTACCTGATGCTGCGCGAGGAATTGCGCGACGCCTGCACGCCGCGTTGCAGCGCCACGCGGGTGTAGTACTCCCACAGGTGTTCTTGCGCGTTCATGGTTTCGAAGGCGGCTTTTTTCTTTTCCCATACGGAGGAAATGTCGAGCAGCACGTCCGGCTTCCAGCCGCATTGCTCAGGCTGGTGCGGCTCGTACAGCAGCACCGGCGGCGCGCCGATGACGGCTTGCCCGGGATTGTGGCCGTGCGCCTGGGCGATGATGCGCGCTTCCTGCGCGACATGCGTGGCCAAAGGGTGATCGAAGTTGTAGGGATCGTGCAGCGAATGGCTGAGCACGAATTCGGGACGCAGCTCGCGGTAGATGTCGACCAGCTTGTACAACACCTCGTCGCTGACGCGCATCGGGTAATCGCCGATATCCAGAAACTCGATTTCGGCGCCGAGGATGTCGGCGGCCCTGGCGGCTTCTTCGCGGCGCGCGGCCTTGACCTTGTCCAGCGTCATGTCCGGCTGCTTCCACATCTTGGCCGACTCGCCGCGTTCGCCGTAAGAGAGGCATACCACTTTCACGCGATAGCCGCGTTCCCCATACAGCGCCACCGCGCCGCCGGCGCGCCAGACGAAATCCGCTGCATGTGCGCTGACCACCAGCAACGATGGTTTTTGAGTCTTTTCCATGTTTGTCCTGTTGATTCGATAAAAATGAATTGGCTTGCTTGTCTCGTACCGTTTATTTTTTATTGCCGTCTCTGCGCGCTTGCGATCCTTGTCTTATTGCCGGTTCCGATCGCCGCATCGTCGGTTTTTGTTGAGTCGATTTATTCTATGGCAGGGCTTGTCCGCTCGCGTTTCTCTTTGGCTGGTAGCGCATCTAATTTACTTATCGAAGCAGCGCCTCAAAAGAATCCGGCCATACCAAAAAGCGTATTGCGCCGAAAAACATGCATAAAAAAACGGCGCCCTTGCCATCGCAAAAGCGCCGTGAATGCTCGGAAGAATTGCGATGCCGCTTATCAGGCTGACTCCGGAACGCGCCGTGTCTTGAGGAAGGCTTCCAGCGTCTCGCCGCGCATGGACGCGTACACGGCCAGGTTGGACATCTTCACCACGCGGGCGAATTTTTCCAGCACGAAAAAGCTGACGCCGTATTTGATCAGCCCCAGCCAGTCCTGATTGGCGACCAGCGTGCGCTCTTCATCGCTGAGTTTCAGCTCGTCGCAGGCGGCCTGGAAATCCCGCGCCAGCAAGGCCCGGAACTCGGGTTCGCGATGCCGCCAGAAGAAGCGGTTCAGGCGCAGCGATTTGACGCTCTGGCGAACGTCGAAGACATAGGTGCCTTCGATGTCCTCGATACCTTCAAGTTGTGGATTCATCGTTTGATTCTCTTCATGCCTGTTCGTAAATCGCGACGGCCATCGCGGTGGTGGTCGCCAGATAGACGTTCTGGTGGATGCATTTGATCTTGTCGTCGAGCGCGCCGCGCATGGCCAGCCACATGATGACCTCGACGCTCTCGGCGCCGCCCAGGCGCACGAAGTCGGCGTGCTTGAGCTGGGTCAGGCTGTGCGGATCGTCGACGATGCGGCGCAGGAATTCGTCATCCCATTCGGGATTGTTGAAGCCGGTGCGTTCGCCGTGGATCTGGTGCGACAAGCCGCCGGTGCCGACCACGGCGACCTTGAGATCTTCCGGGAAGGATTCGATGGCGCGGCGCACGGCCTGGCCGAGCTTGTAGCAGCGGGCGGCGGTCGGCAACGGGTATTGCAGCACGTTGATTTCAATCGGCACGATCGCGCCCGGCCATGCCGGCTCGTGCGGCCACATCAGCGACAGCGGCGAGTTGCAGCCGTGGTCGAGCGCGCGTTCCTGGAACAGCGTCATGTCGAATTCGTCGTTGACCAGGCATTCCGCCAGATGCGCGGCCAGTTCCGGATGGCCGTTGATGTCCGGCAAGGGACGCTTGCCGGCGCCTTCGTCGGCCATTTCGAAACTTGGCGACAGGCCCAGCGCGAAAGTCGGATAGCAGTCGAAGAAGAAACTGTTGGCGTGGTCGTTGTAGAACATGACCAGCACGTCCGGCGCCTGCTCGCGCAGCCATTCGGCGACCGGTTCATAGCCCTTGAACAGCGGCGCCCAGGCCGGATCGTTCTGCCGTCCCTTGTCGTACGCCAGGCCGATGGTGGGCACGTGCGACGTGCCGATTCCTCCTACGATTCTTGCCATGTTTTCCTCAATACGCTTTCAACACATTCAATACATTTTTACGGCGACGCCGGCCGGCGCATCCGCCTGCGTCATCTCTGCTTCGGCCAGACGCAGCAGGGTCTTGCGCATGGCCAGGCCGGGACGGTCGGGGCCGAAGCTCAGTTCATCGGGCGGGCCGTCGCCTTTCTCGACTTCTTCCTGTATCCAGGTCAGGGCGTCGACGTCTTCGGTGTAAGCCTTGACCGAGGCGGACGCCAGGTACTCGCTGGCGCCGGCGTCGTCGAGCGCGAAGTCGCGGCTGTTGAACCACCAGTAATGGATCGTGCCCTGAAACTCGGGCGTGAACAAGTGCGTAATATTCACGCGATAGTCGGTCTGCTCGCCCTCGCGCGGCTCCAGGTTGGCGATGCGCGCGAACGCGATATGTCCGGCAGGAGAGACGAAACGGCTGTCGGAGAAGCGATCCACCGGGCGCCCCATGAGCTTCATCGGGATGCCGTAGATCGGCGGCGGCGGCGAATTGCGCAGCTCGCGACGGATGCGCACGACGTCGCCTTCGTTATGGATTTCCAGGCTGGAGCGCGAATATTCCGGCGTGCCGACGGTGTCCGCATGCAGGATCGGGAAGTGCGTCTGGTCCAGCAGGTTCTCGTGCATCGCGACGTAGTTGGACTTCATGTGGAAGTAGCCGGTGACCGTAGTCCATTCCGGCGCATCCAGCCACGAGGTGTCGGGAATCAGCGCCGGATCGGCCTTGGCGGCGTCACCCATCCAGATCCAGATCAGCGGGCCCTTCTCTTGCACCGGATAGGACGCAATGCGCGCATGGGTCGGCGGATTGGCCAGCGAGGGCATGTGCACGCACTGGCCTTCCGGGTTGTAGGCCATGCCGTGATAGCCGCACACGACCTGGTCGCCGTCGAGCCGTCCCTTGGACAGCGGAAAGGAACGATGGGCGCAACGGTTTTGCATGACGACGGGCGTGCCGTCGAGCTTGCGGTACATCAATACGGTCTTGCCGAGCAGGGTGCGCTCCAGCAGGTCGCGCGTGACTTCGCCGGACAAAGCGGCGACGTACCAGCAATCCCTGATCAGCGGCGTGGTGTGATTGGCCATCTTCGGCTTGGCGGCGGCTTTCTGGAGCATGGTGAATTCCTTTAAACGGTATGCGGCGACCTCGTTCCGTCGCCGCGATGAACAGATGCTTATTGCACCTTCACGCCCGGATCCTTGATGGCCGGATAAGTCTTGAACGGCTTGTTGACGTAGACGCCGTCGACCTTCTCGATGCGGCGGATGTAGATGTTCTGCGTCATCTCGCGCGTCTGCGGATCAATGGTCACCGGTCCGCGCGGGCTTTCCCACGAGTAGCCCTTGATCGCCGCCATGGCCTTGTCGCCGTCCTGCTTGCCGCCGGTGGCGCGGATCATTTCATAGATCATCTTCATCGAATCGTAGGCGGCGATCGACGCCACGTTCGGCATCTTGTCGTTGCCGTACTTCTTGCGGAAGGCGCTGACGAAGGCGACGTTGGCCGGCGAGGTGCCGGCCGGCGAATAATGCAGCGCGGTCACGATGCCGGCCGCGGCGTCGCCGTAGGACGGCAGTTCGCTTTCTTCGGTTTCGGCGGTGGCGAGCAGCTTGATGCCGGACTTGTCCAGTCCGCGCTCGACGAAGGCCTTGATGAAGGCCACCGCCATCGGACCGACCGGCATGAACATGTAGACGTACTCGGGATTGGCTTCCTTGATCTTTTGCATGTAGGTCGAGAAGTCGGAGGTGTTCAGCGGCATCTTCACCTCCGCCACGATCTGGCCCTTTTCTTCGGTGAACGACTTACGGAATGAAGTCAGCGCATCGGCGCCCGGCGCATAGTCCGCCACCGCCAGCGCCACGCGCTTGGCGCCCTGTTCCGCCGTCCATTTCGCCAGGGGCGTCGCCACCATCCATTGCGTATAACCGGCGCGCAGCAGGTAAGGCGACTTGCCCAAGATGCCTGAGGTGCCGGCGTTGATGATGACGATGGGCACCTTGGCTTGCGTGGCGACGTCGGCCACGGCCAGCGCCGTCGGCGTGAATTCGAGACCGCTGATGTATTGCACCTTGTCGCGCACGACCAGCTCTTCGGCCAGTTGGCGGGCGCGTGCAGGGTTGTTGCCGCCGACGTCGCGATAGATGATCTTGATCGTGTGCTCGCCGGCGCGGCCGTTGTTCTGCGCCAGGAACAGTTCGGTGGCGTCCTGGATCTGTTTGCCCCAATTGCTGTACGGACCGCTGAAGGCGGCGATCACGCCGATGCGGATTTCATCGGCCTGGGCGGCAGGAGCGGCAAACATGGCGGCGCCGGCAAGCGGCAAGGCGAACTTCATCAATCGGTGCAACATCGGTGGTCTCCTGTCGTAGGGAATTTTGTTGTCGGCTTGCTGCCGTTGTTATGGATGCATTATCGGGTTCGGAGCATGCCGGCGTTATACATTTAGCCTTGCCATCCCATCTAATTTGCTTATTGATTTTTTAGCAGTCACTGATCGACAGCCAGTTACTCATTTCGCATGAAGAATTTAAATTCTTTAAAATCAATAGATTGGAATTGAAATCGGGAACAAGAACGCGATATCGACATTGCTGCGGCATGTCAAACTGACTGATTGAGACAAGATGAGCAGCTGGACACGGCCAAGCCGTTTGGATACATTGCATCTCGTTTTTCACCCTTTCGGAAGCGACATGAAAACGATCTATCTGCTGTGCGGTTTGTTGTGCGACGAGGTCGTCTGGGAAACGCAAGCCGAGGCCCTGCGCCGGCACCACCATGCGGACGTGCGCGTCCTGAGCTTCCAGCAGGACGATTCCATCGCCGGCATGGCGGGTCGCGTGCTGCGGGATGCGCCTGGACAATTTTTTCTGGCCGGCCATTCGATGGGCGGCCGCGTTGCGCTGGAGGTGTATCGCCAGGCCGCGCATCGCGTGCAGCGGCTGGCGCTGCTGGATACCGGCTACGAGGCCGCGACGCCGGGCGAAGACGCGCGCCGCGCCGTGCTGGTCGATCGCGCGCGCGCCGAAGGCATCGCCGCCATTGCGGAAACCTGGGCCATGCCGATGCTGGCGCCCGGCAATCGGGGCAATGCAAGGCTGGTCGACAGCATTCTGGACATGGTGGGACGCATGTCTCCCGAGATCTACGCCGCCCAGACGCGCGCGCTGCTGGGCCGTCCCGATGCGACGCCGGTGTTGTCGGCGATCTCCTGCCCGACCCTGATCCTGTGCGGCGCCGAAGATGCCTGGAGTCCGCCGGAACGGCATGCGCGCATGGCGGCGCTGGCGAAGGGAAGCGTGTTGGCCGAGATCCCGGCCTGCGGGCACATGTCGACCATGGAAGAAGCGGACGCCGTCACGCGGGCGCTGCTGGACTGGGCCGCCTGAGCAAACGTTCCCGGACGGTCATTGCAGCGGCAAGGATGCGCTACCAGTGACCGCTGTTGACGGCGCGTCGTTGCATCTGCGCCGCCACTGCGCGGATCGCATCCATCAGCACCACCGCGCCCGGCGACGGGCGGCTTTCTTCGCGTTGCGTGATGCCGATGGTGCGCGAAGTGCGCGGCAGATCGAAATCCAGCACCTGCAACGCATTGGAGTGGATCTCATATTCCAGCTGCTGCGCCGAGATCGCCGTGACCATGTCGCTGTGCAGCAGCAGGCCGCGCAGGATGGCGAGGTCGCTGGTCTCCACCACTTCGGTCGGCGCCGGCATGTCCTTGCGGCTCATCGACAGATCAAACAGCGCGCGCGCCGGCGTGCCCTTGCCCGACAAGATCCACTGCGCGCGCATCAGGTCGTCGAGCGTCACCTTCGACTTCTGCGTGAGCGGATGACCGCGCCGCACGATCACCGCCATCTTGTCTTCCAGCAGCGGCTCGCCATGCAGGTCGTTGGCGTATTCCGGCGGGCGCAATGCGCCGAGGATGAAATCGATGTCGCCCGCGCGCAGGCGCGCCGCCAGGCTGTCGAACGGTCCCTCGATGGTGGTGATGCGCAGCTGCGGATGCGCCGCGATCACGCTGGCGATCGCGCGCGGCAGGATAGTGGTGCGGCTGAGCGGCAGCGCGCCGACCACCACGCGGCCTTGCGTGGTGCCCTTGAGCGCCGAGATGTCGGCTTCGGCGTGACGCAATTCCGCCAGCGCGCGCTTGGCGCGAAACAGCAGCAAGGCGCCGGCCTCGGTCAGCAACATGCCCTTGGGCGTGCGCTGGAACAAGGTCGCGCCGAGGCTGGTTTCCAGATCGGAAATGGAGGCGCTCACCGCCGGTTGCGTGATGCCGAGCGCATTGGCGACGGTCGGCATGTGATGCGATTCGGCCAGCCTGACGAAGATCTGCAGGCGACGCTCGTTGAACAGCATCGACAGGATGGAGGTCTTCATTGCGCCGGTCGGCGTCTTGATCTTGCTGTAGATTTCGTCGCGCGCCAGCTCGAACTCCTGCGCCGCCCTGCGCGCGCGAAACAGCAAGGTATTGCCGAACACCGTCAGCAGCATGCCGCTGGATTTGCGTTCGAACAACGACTCGCCGATAACCGTTTCAAGCTCGTGTACCGAACGCGTGATGGCCGACTGCGCGCGATACAGCGCATCGGCGGCGCGCGTGACGCTGCCCAGTTCGGCGACGGTGATGAAGGCGCGCAGATGTCGCAGGCTTACGGTGGATGTCATAGGAAGGGCGCGGCTCCGGGCGTTGCGAAATGATGATTTCCGATATCTCTTTTTCTAGGATGAAGGATATGCACGATTTTTACAAGCTCGCATTGCGAGCCGGGATGGAAGACTTTTTCCAGCTTATGCAATCGTCATCATTTTTACCACGTCAATAAGAAAATTAGATGCCTGTGCGAGTGAATTGCGCTGGTTGGCAATGATGAATTCCCACAGAATCAGACGACCGCCCGCTTGCCGGGCTGTTCTTTTTCCCTGCAAAAAAAGGCGCGAGGTCGCCGACCGCATCGCTGCAGCAGAAATCCAGGTCTCGCAGAAGACGGCGTGATCCGGATCCGCGGATCACGGATTGACAAGAAGGCTTTCCCCCATCACAAAGGAGATGATTCATGGCAGAAAATCGTGGTGTTGTCTATGTCGCGCATGGGCGCGTCGAAGTGCAGTCGATTCCCTTTCCCAAGTTCGACAATCCGCAAGGCCGGAAGATCGAACACGGCGTCATCCTCAAGGTCGTGACCACCAACATCTGCGGCTCGGACCAGCACATGGTGCGCGGCCGCACCACCGCGCCGTCGGGACTGGTGCTCGGACACGAGATCACCGGCGAAGTGATCGAAGTCGGCAAGGACGTCGAAACGCTCAGGAAAGGCGATCTGGTTTCCGTCCCGTTCAACGTCGCCTGCGGCCGCTGCCGCACCTGCAAGGAGCAGCACACCGGCGTCTGCCTCAGCGTCAACCCGGCGCGCGCGGGCGGCGCCTACGGCTACGTCGACATGGGCGGCTGGATCGGCGGACAGGCCGAATACGTCATGGTGCCCTATGCCGATTTCAACCTGCTGCGTTTTCCCGACAAGGACAAGGCGATGGAAAAGATCACCGACCTGACCTGCCTGTCCGACATCCTGCCGACCGGCTTCCATGGCGCCGTCACCGCCGGCGTCGGTCCCGGCTCGACCGTGTATGTCGCCGGCGCAGGTCCGGTCGGCCTGGCTGCCGCGGCATCGGCGCGACTGCTGGGCGCGGCGGTGGTCATCATCGGCGACGTCAATGCCACGCGCCTGCAACACGCGCGCAAGGTCGGCTTTGAAACGGTCGACCTGTCGCAGGATGCGACGCTGGCCGATCAGATCGCCGCGATACTCGGCGACGCCGAAGTCGACTGCGCCATCGATTGCGTCGGCTTCGAAGCGCGCGGCCACGGCCACAGCGGCTCGCAGGTGGAAGCGCCGGCGACCGTGCTGAACTCGCTCATGGAAATCACCCGCGCCGCCGGCCGCATCGGCATCCCCGGCCTCTACGTCACCGACGATCCGGGCGCCGTCGACAGCGCCGCCAAACGCGGCAGCCTCAGCATCCGCCTGGGATTGGGCTGGGCCAAGTCGCACAGCCTGCACACCGGCCAGACCCCGGTGATGAAGTACAACCGCCAGCTGATGCAAGCCATCCTGTGGGACCGCCTGCACATCGCCGACATCGTCGGCGTGCAAGTCATTTCGCTGGATCAGGCGCCGGGCGGCTACGGCGAATTCGACGCGGGTGCGCCGAAGAAGTTCGTGATTGATCCGCATGGGGCGGTGGCGGCGTAGGCGATGGTGAACATTTTGGGCGTGATTTCCTGAACTCCAAAAAACCAGGCACGACACGCACGTCCCTATTCCAGCGGCAATGTAAAAAGGGCTTGCGTTTACCGTAAGCCCTTTTTCTTTCCGAGGGGACAGCGATACATTCGCTCTCGCCACGTGCCGGATCAGTTCTTCACCGCCGGCAACGACGCCACGATGCTGCGGAAGGCCGCCACCGTCAACGCCTCGTCCTGCTCCGCACCGTGATCGCTCAGCTTGACGATGACGGTATCGCTGACCGGATCGATATAGACGTACTGCCCGTGAATGCCGATGGCCGTGTAATCCTGGCCGTTGGCGGCATGGCGCGGCAACCACCAGCCGCGACCGTAGGCAAAGTCTGCATCCGCCACGCCGACCTGTTCCGGACGCCGCATCCAGCTCTCCGGCAACACCGGCTTGCCGTTCGCTTGCCCGCGCCGCAAATGCAGCAGGCCGTAGCGTGCAAAATCGACGGCGCGCGCATTGATGCAGCAAAAACTCTTCTCCACCGCTCCGGCGTCGCTATCCACGCTCCAGCTCGCCGGATACTGCGCTCCCATCGGCTGCCACAGCTTGTCTTGCAGATAGCGTGTCAACGGCACGCCGGTCGCCGCCGACAACACCATGCCCAGCAGCAGATAATCGATGCTGCGATAGACGAAGCCCTGGCCCGGCGTGAACTGCGTCGTCCCGAGTCCGCGCACGAAGCGCTTGAGATCGGTGGTGATGTACATGTAGGCGATCTGCGAGAACACGCTGTCGTATTTTTCGTCGACGTGAATGCCGGAGTGCATGTTGAGCAGGTCGTTCACTTTCAGCGAACCGAACTTTTCCGGCAGGTACGGGAGATGCGTGCGTACCGGGTCGGACAGGGAGAGTTTGCCTTCTTGTACGGCGATGCCGGTCAGGTCGGACAGGATGGATTTGGCGACGGAATAGGACGGGAAAATGGTTTCCCGTGTTGCGCCGAGCGGATAGAGTTCTTGTACGAGTTGGCCGCGATGGATGACCAGCAAGGCGTTGGTGTGCGTCCGGCTTAAAAATTGCGAGAGGTCGATCGTTGCGCCATTGCGCCAGGCGACTTGCCGGGACAGAAATGGCGGCGAGGCAGTCGATGACGATGGAGACGAAGTTGGCAAAGCTTGTGGATTCGTGCTCGCTGCGAGCGGTGCACTATCGAAATAAACGTAGCTTTGGGAAAACGGCCGCAACTCCAGAGCAAGGCCGAGTAATGCCGCCGGCGGCGGCAGATGCAGCTGGCTCGCGACCGGCCAGCATGCTGCAACCAGCAGACCCAGGCTGACGACGCAGTACAACGCGATTTTTTTATATTGACGCATGGCTTCTTGTCTTGTTTGGTCGAAATCCAGGATCCCGAGCTTACGCCCGACGTTACATTATTGGCGATCTTTTCCGCACATCGGCGATCATGCCAAAGACATCGTGCATTCCGCCATCAGGGCAAGAAGCTTCTCGAAACGAGAGAGGGCATTCTCGCCGACCTTTCGGTCGACAGGCCGGCGCCCTTCGACGGTCCCGACGGTCGCCCGCATCCATTCAGCCGACCAGAACCGTCTCCTTTTCATGTCGTCCTCTGCCGATTGCGAACGTGAGCGGAATTTATGACGTTGCAGGCGCCTTGACGGTATCGTCCGCCTCCGTGTCTTGCCGCGATTTGGAATATTGTCCCGGCGGCATGCCGGTATGACGGGTGAAGGCGACGGTAAAAGTGCTTGATGAACTGTATCCGACCAGTGCCGCCACCTCTGTTATTGTTTTTTTTCGTTCAAGAAAATTTTTTGCCAACGCCATCCGCCACGACAGCAAGTAGTCCATCGGCGTGACGCCCAGGGCTGCGCTAAATCGTTCGAAAAAAGCGGAACGGGACAGTGCCGCTTCTTTCGCCAACAGCGCAACGGTCCAGGACTCCTCCGGACGTTCATGGATGCGCCGGATCGCCCTCGCCAGCCGGATATCCGCGAGGCCGCGCAACAGCCCGGGCGACGTCACTGCATTGTTGGACGAACGTAACGCCTCAATCAGCAGAACTTCCAGCAGGCGCTCGAGCACCACGTCCCGAGCAGGCCGCTGCGAACGCGCTTCATCGATGGTTAGCTGAACCAGCGCCGACAAGCGGAGGTCGCCGCGAATGTGCACGAGCTTCGGCAGCAGCGTCAAAAGCAAAGCGGAGTCCGGCGAAGTCAAGTGACAAAAACCCACCAGCGTTCGCACATCCGGATCGGCTGACACCGAGCCATGGCGATGTTCGCCGTTTTCCAGCAGCTCAGGTTCGGACCTCCATTCATTCTCGAGAGGAACTTCGAAACTGGTCGCCGAAAATGTCGACATGGAGGGGATCAGTAAGAAATCGCCGGCTTCGGCCACCAGTTGCAGCTCATCGACCGTATAGCGGATTTTGCCTTCCAGCACGACGCAGCAACACAGCGGCGCCTCTTCGAATGTGCCGCGCACACCCCAGCGTCCTGCTCCGGTCACGATTTTCGAATACGACATCTTCGGCTGGAGAAGAGTGACAACAGATGTTAAGGGATCAACCATGTCGGACTCTCGCAAACAAATCTAGGACTTTTGATTGTAGATGGTTTTATTCATGCCAGCTATTGTTCTGCTTCCCCCCATCGATAAAAGGATTTACATGAAAACCGTTTTAATCACTGGCTGCTCTTCCGGATTCGGCCTGGAAATCGCCAAGTATTTTTTGAACCACGAGTGGAAAGTCATCGCCACCATGCGTGCGCCGAGTGACGATATTTTGCCGAAATCCGAACATTTGCGCGTGCTGAAGCTGGACGTCACAGATGCAGAAAGCATCCGTCGGGCGGTCGAAGAAGCCGGCGCGATCGACGTCCTGGTAAACAACGCCGGCGTCGGTATGCTGGGGCCGTTCGAAAGCACGTCGATGGATGCCGTACGCGATGTGTTTGAAACGAATACGTTCGGTACGATGGCCATGACGCAGGCATTTTTACCCCAGTTCCGGGCACGCAGGGCAGGCGCTGTCGTCAATGTGGCTTCGACCGTGACGCTAAAAGCCTTGCCGCTGCTCCCCGTCTACACGGCCAGCAAAGCAGCGGTTGTCGCATTCACCCAATCCCTGGCGCTGGAGCTAAAGGAATTCAACATACGGGTCGGTGTGGTGCTGCCCGGAATGGCGCCGGAAACAGCGTTCGCCAGCAATGCATCCGGGAGAATCGCGCAGGCATTCCCCGAGGACTACTCGGCCACGATGCATGCGGTGATGTCGGGATTCCAAAATTACGTTGGTCCGGTGACGCATTCGATAGATGTTGCGAAAGCAGTCTGGCAGGTTGTACAAGACGGTTCAACTGCATTCCGCGTTCCGGCCGGCGCGGATGCAGTGGAATGGTTTAACGAAGTTGCCTAGCGCTATGTGCTGGACGTCGGAATGCGATACGCATGTGCGTATCGTATTCCGCGAGGTTCGCTCATGGCCGCGGGCGTGCAAGACGGAGTTCCTCCCGACCTGAAGTGTCACGGTCATGTCGAAACTTCTTAAACGGACAGTGCTTCAATGTCCTGCTGAAGCGTGGCCCGACGCGAGCGTCTCAACGACGAAATCGCGATAGCTGCGCAAGGGTCGTCCCAATATCTGTTCCAAGATTTCTGCAGCGCCGTCCCGGGGATGCATGCCGTGCTGCTGAATGCGGGCCATCATCAGCCGCATGTCATAGGCCAGCCAGTCAGGTCCATAGGCCTGCAGTTGCTGCTCGAAACCATCGAGGCCGTCGCCGCCATACGCGATCGGCCGGTGCAGCGCAGCGCTCCAGATGCTCGCAGCCGCCTCTCCGGTCAGCGCTTCCGGCCCCGCCAGTTCGAGCGTGCGCCCGGGCAAGGCGTCTACCGCGTGGTGCCGGCGCAGCAGCTCGGCTGCCGCGATATCGGCAATGTCGCGTACATCCACCATCCGTACCCCGGCGTTGCCGATCGGCATCGGGTAGACGCCGTAGCCTTCGATGACGGACCTGACCTGCTCGTCGTTCTGCATGAAGTAAGCCGGGCGCAGGATGGTGGCGGGCATGTCGAGGCTTTCCATCATCCGCTCCACGGTGTGCTTGCCGGTGAAATGAGGCACGTTGGCGTAGACATCCGCGTGGATCACGGACAAGTAAACAATGCGTTCAATGCCGGCTTCCCTGGCGAGGTTCAAGGTTGTCAGCGCCTGCGTGACTTCATCCGGAACGACCGCATTGAGCAAGAACAAGGTGCGTGCCGAAGACAAGGCTGCGCGCATGGATGCCGTGCTGGCCATGTCCCCGACGACCTCGGTAACGCCGGACGGCAGCGCCGTTTTTCCGGGTGTACGGACCAGCGCCTTCACTTCCGCGCCGCTGGAAGCCAGGCGCTGGATGATGTTGGAACCTACGGTGCCCGATGCACCGGTGACGAGAATACTCATGATCTGTTTTCTTTCTGAAAATGACGATTAAAGGGAGAAATCCACGACGGTCTTGCCGATTTGCGGATGGGTACGGTTACGTTCGATCGCAGCGGGCAGGTCATCAAAGCGCACAACGGCGTCGATCCGGGACCGCAAGCTTCCTCGCGCCACCTCATCGCCAATCAGGCGGAGCCTCTCGGCGTCAGGCTTGTTCATGAACCACAGCCCGCGGCGGCCGGCCGGCGTGCTTGCCAGGATGGCAGGCGATGCGGTGCTGACGATTGCACCGTTTTCGGTGAGCACCGACCATGAGCGATTCAGGACATCTCCGCCGACATAATCGAGCACCAGATCGATGTCTTTGATGGCCCCCTCAAATCGACCTTGCTGGTAGTCGATGAGATGGTCCGCTCCCAAACCATGGACATAGTCGAAGTGGCTTTCCAAAGCGGTGGCGAATACCACGGCACCGGCCTGATGCGCGAACTGCACGGCGAAACCACCCAGACCGCCGGCCGCTCCCTGGATGAGGATGCGCTGCCCCGCGCGTATCGGACCCGCGAAATGAAGGCTCTGCCATGCGGCGACGGAGGCGACGGGCAAGGCCGCAGCCTCCACGAAACTCAGCGGCTCCGGCACCAAGGCGAGATTTTCCTCGTTCACCGCCACCAGCTCGGCGTAGGCGCCAAGGCTGCCAAGCGCCCCCATCACACGGTCACCCTTGCGCAAACGGCTGACGCCAGGCCCGATCGCTTCGACGGTGCCGGCGAGTTCGATGCCGAGGACTGCCGGCAATTGCAAAGGGAAGGCGTCCCTGACATAACCTTCTCGGACCTTCCAGTCCAATCCGTTGACGCCGGCGGCGTGGACACGGACCAGCACCTGGCCGGTGCCGGCTGTCGGGGCGTCCACCGTGGAAATACCGACAGCGTCAGGGCCGCCGTATTGGGTAAGCATTAATGCACGAATGTTTTTCATTTGAAACTCCTTTTGGTTGAGTACGAGACCAAGATAAAGGGTTTCACATTTAAAACAAAGACCATAAAATATAGACAGACTGTATCAATATTGGGACACACATGGATCTGAACGCCCTTGAAGACTTTCGCCTGGTAGCCATTCACGGCGGTTTTGGCCGGGCCAGCCGCGCCAGCGGCCGCTCCAAGGCAACCTTGTCGCGCCGTGTCGCAGATCTGGAAGAAGCGTTGGGCACCCGACTTATCGAGCGAGGCACGCGCAGCCTGGAATTAACGGAAGCCGGCCAGTTGTTGCTAACGAGGACAGAGGGGCCGATGCGCGATGTCGTCGACACGCTGGTGGAGGTGCGGGATGGCATGGCCAGCCCGAAAGGTCGCCTGCGTATCGCGGCGCCGCTCGTTTTTTCCCAGCTGGCGCTGGGACGGTTAGTCGCCCGGTTTGCGGCGAGCTATCCTGAGGTTGAGATCGAAGCCGTGGCGGAAGACAGGCTGGTCGATCTGGTCGAGGAACATTTCGACGTTACCGTCCGCATTAATCCGCGCAAGGACAGTAATCTGGTCGGGAGGTGTTTTGCGAAGGATCGCCTGGTCTTGGCTGCCCCGCCCTCTTTTCCCCGACCATCCGGACGCAGCGACAATCCTTTCGCGGTCCCGGCGGTGGTGACGCCGACCTATCGCGACGGAGACATCTGGACGATACGCGACAGCAAGCTCGCCATCGAACCGCAACCCGTGTTGCGCCTGTCCTCGTTGTTGATGGTGCGCGACGCGGTCATCGCCGGCGCCGGGGTGGCATTGCTGCCCCGGTCCATCATTGGCGGTGCGATCGGGAAAGGCGAATTGGCGACATGGGGAGAAGTCGGCGAGGAAGTCGAGCTCTGGATCCTGCACGTTTCCCGTCGCCTGCAAAGCCCGAAAGTTCGCGCCTTCGTAGACTTCATGTGCGCGCAGTATCCGAGCGGTGCGTTTGCCGTTCAATAGCGGTGTGCAGCTCGGTGTTCCTTTGAGTGCGCTGCGAACAATTGTTGATGGCGTGCTTCGGTGTCATCATCGGCGGCACATACGCTGCCGCGATATGCGGGGTCAGGCCAAACGCCTGTTGAAGTTGCAGGAGACGGGCTTCGATTGCACGGGGGCAGACCCTATCGTGTGAACTTGATGGCCGGACATTGCATCTCCTTGGCGGTGAGCGCCACCGGATTGAGGCGCGACAGTCAAAGAGCAGAGGCGATCGGGTGGCACGCCAATTACATCCGATGCAATCGCAACGCAGCGACGCCAACGGCCCAAGGTCAGCCCGAGTCGAAGCAGGCCGGCAACGGAAGCTACGCCGGACGGCGGCTTCGGGCAGGTTGTACAGACGACATCAAGAACATTTCCAACGATAAGCCCTGCTGGAGATGGAAACGGAGTTGCCGTCGAACGACGGCTTCTGGCCGATTGCTGACTTCCGAAACAAGGAATACAGCTATTTAACCGCCTTGATGATGGATTAAGACCTGGATTTCATCAGCCCGCCTGGCCCGTTCGACTACATTGCAGTGGTTCGCAACCAATCGATCCAAAGTGCCGCTGAAATCTTCTCTGTCAAACCAAAAGCCGCATTTCGCTTCTATATATTCCAACCATTTCCGCTGCACTGTGCGAAGCTCCTCGGCTTTGCTTTTCGGAAGAAGAGGCAGAAGCGACCGATATGCCGAATTCAATCGGCGGTCTTGCCGCTCAAATTCAGCAGCTTCACAATCTTGTAGTCGAGAGGTGTTACTTTCGGCACGAGCCCCGCATTTCTCGTACTCAGCCGTGAGCTTAACGGTCTCTGCTGCGAAAGCGGGAAGCTGGTTAAGAACCAACACAACAAACGATAAGAGCGCTGCCTTTTTTATTTTCATATAGACCGATTAAAGAGTGATATTACGTACGATTTTCTTCGATAAACTATGTTCAGCCAACGGCAGCTCCTGGCCGATTGCGGACGCTAAAAACCAGCCGCCACGGGAATTACAGAGGTCACGTGCAATTCACTTCAAGCGCAAGAAATAGTTTCCTTCAAAATTCTTAACCACATTTTCATGTGAGTCGAATACAAAACTCATGTTGGGAAGCTGTGAGAATGAGAATTGCGATTTAGATGCCGCTAATTCATCCTGAAATTTCAGCCTAATCGCTTCCGTGGTGCCGTCGCCGTCATAGATGGCAACATCTGAATCGCTCTCGTAGAAAATCAGCACAACGAGAGAATTATCCCCTTCCCTAGACGTCGTAACGAACTCCACATTTTTCAGACGGATTTCTCTCGCCCTCATTTCTACAATTACTGCACTCATTGCCTGCTCGATGGCTGCGAATGGCGGGTATGGTGTATGCATATGGCAGTCAAAAAATGATAGTTATAAACAGCCGTCCTTGTCCGCTCCTGGCCGATTGCGGTCGCTGGCAGTCTCGACTTACAGCTTCAACAGATTTTTCTCGAACATAGATAAATCAGTTACAGGCATACCACTATCGACTTTCACCAGCCACTTGTCGTAGACCGCCGTCATTAACGCCATCCCTTTTTCGGTCAAATCAGAAGTCGATATGGCAAAGTCATCGTCGATGTCTGATTGAGATTTTAAAAGCTGCTTGATGGTCAAGTCATTGCGTTGCATAAAATCAATAACCTGCCAGAAGCGGGCTTCAATATGGTCTCTACGTTCCGGATTGCCTACGACCTTTGTGTGCCAAGAAACTTGGTCAATCACGTAATTTTCATTAGCTTGAGTCATATTTTTCGCCTTCTATTCTCAAAAGAGAGCGCCCGCTTCTGGCCGATTGCTGACTTCCGAAACAAGGAATACAGCTATTTAACCGCCTTGGTGATGGATTAAGACCTGGATTTCATCAGCCCGCCTGGCCCGTTCGACTACATTGCAGTGGTTCGCAACCAATCGATCCAAAGTGCCGTTGAAATCTTCTCTGTCAAACCAAAAGCCGCATTTCGCTTCTATATATTCCAACCATTTCCGCTGCACGGTGCGAAGCTCCTCGGCTTTGCTTTTCGGAAGAAGAGGCAGAAGCGACCGATATGCCGAATTCAATCGGCGGTCTTGCCGCTCAAATTCAGCAGCTTCACAATCTTGTAGTCGAGAGGTGTTACTTTCGGCACGAGCCCCGCATTTCTCGTACTCAGCCGTGAGCTTAACGGTATCTGCTGCGAAAGCGGGAAACTGGTTAAGAACCAACACAACAAACGATAAGAGCACTGCCTTTTTTATTTTCATATAGACCGATTAAAGAGTGATATTACGTACGATTTTCTTCGATAAACTATGTTCAGCCAACGGCAGCTCCTGGCCGATTGCTGACCTCGGTGGAATACATCAAAAATCGCTCACGATTGCGCACGCCTTTCATAAACCAACTCTCTACTTTTGGTTATGCATCTCGTCAAACAGACGAGCTATGGTGGGCAGCCTATTCTCCCAATACCATTTGCATTCTTCAAGAGTGATTTTTTCGGCGAGCGATTCCATGCTTTTGACACGCAAAAAAATCACAGGTAGGGATGCTCTAAACTCATCTAAGCCGCCGAGGTTGCGGCTAGCATCTACAACTTCAGACTCGAATGTATTTATCACACCGAGAAATTCAGGATGTTGCAATTCACATTGACGTAATGACTTAAGCGTAAGTGCAAAAACCATATAATTAGCCGGCGGAATTCCTGGCGCATACTGTGCAAATACTGGCGTCGAAGATACTCCTATAGCCAGCAGTAAGATTATTTTTTGTGCGATATTTCGCATTTAGTGGTTCTCTGTTTTATAAGACGACGTAACGTTATGAATGACAGCTTCTGGCCGATTGCAGTCGTTATTCGGAGGCTTCGCATGCCGCAATTTCTATGCGACCAGCTACCACTTCAAAACATCCAAAATCTCCTTCGATAGTCAGTCTGGTAGGAGAGAAAAGTAATGCCTCAATCTCGCCAAGACATGGTCGGCCGTCATGAGTACTACGGCCTGCTGTGAAATCGAGGCAGTGAAAGAAAATTTGCACGCCGGTACCGTCTAACGCTATGGCGTTGATTCGAGCTTTCTTGCCCTCAACGGTAATAATTTTTAAGGCTGCGTAGGTTTTATTTTCCTGCCAATTAATGGAGAGAAGATCTCCATCCAATATGTCTTCCATGTTCATGCGTAGCTCCAGATGTTGAATTCAGACGGTCGCTCTTGGCCGATTACGAATATAAGCAACTTGCACCACGATTCTATTCTGCGCCTTGCTCTTGATAGATTAAGCGTCGATATGATAATTAAGGGCTCCACACGCAGTGAGAAAACGTTGCCGAAATTGCTCCGCATCAAAGCCGCCTAGCTTCGACTTTTTGCTTAATAGCACCTCAGTAGCAGTGTAGAGAATTTGCAAGACATAGGAGCCGACGTTTTCCAGTGGTAGAGATAACAGAAACGGAAAGTCGGGTCTGACACTAAAATGCCCAACATTATGCCAATCGGGCAAAGAGGGAAGTCCGTTACATATTGATGGGGCTCTGCCGGATACACGCTTTTGAAATCGGAAGGGACGGCGTGCAGTACCATCTTTCTTTGACCAACTTTCAACGAGCTCTATGTCAATCCATAGGTGTTCAATTATTCCTCCATAATCGCCTTCGAGACGTTCACTTAGCTCGTTAAAAATTGGTCTCAACTTCTCTCCAATCGCAGAGGTTTCTATATCGGTTACGTTTGCGTGAAGACCGACTTTCACTTGCAATTCCCCCACGAAATAACATCCAACGATTATGACCGCTTCTGGCCGACAGGGGACGTCTGCCTTCCCAAAAAACTGCTCGTAGACAGAGCTGAAACTTAATAGCTTGGTCGAAGCCCGTGCTCTGTCATCTCGGTGATTAACGCTGCTTTCACGCGCTCAAATTCAGAGGATTCAAACGCCGCCTTCTGGCACCGCATTTCCACGCCTCGGTAGCAGCACTAAGTCGACCGCTTCCTCGGCATCTTTTAGCAGCATCTTGCGCGGCATGCCGATCTGCGCACGCATGGTCAGGCCACGAGCAAAATCCAATACCTGGCTCGCCCGCACGGCTACGGGAAAGTCGGCCGGAATTTCTCCCGCGCTGATGCCGTCCCGAAAACGAAGTTCTAATTGTGCCGCGGCGCCGGTGGCCGCATTAAGCAGGATCTCCCGGACCTTAGGATCGTTCACGACCGGCGCGACGCATAATGCGAGACATCCCGGGGCGGACCCTTCCTCGGTCGCGCTTTCGACGGCAAATCTCAGGAAACCTGCGAGGGAATCGCGAAGACCCTGGGGTGAGAGAAGAGCCTTCGCAGCGAGCGCGCCCTTTTTCTCCATATATGCCTTAAGGACGCGCAAGAACAACGCCTGTTTATTCCCAAAGATGGAATACAAGCTCGGTCGTCCCACTCCCATCCCCGCAACGAGATCGTCGATCGTTACGCCGTCGTAGCCTTTCAACCAGAACACCTGAATCGCCTTTTCAAGCGCGTCCCTCTCGTCGAAGCTACGAGGTCGCCCTCCAGGATTAGTAGATTTTTGAATCATTTAGTTTAAAACTCCTTGACCGCGCTCGTCGCACCAACATATTATAACTAAACAGTTCAAAACTATCAAGGCAGCCCTAACTTCATGAGCAACCTTGGTTCGATATCGCCCCTAATCACGGAAACATCCATGAACCATTCAATCGCTCTCGTCACTGGTACGACCTCCGGACTCGGTCATGCCGCAGCCCATATGCTTGCCGCCGAGGGTTTCCGCCATGTCATCGTCACTGGTCGCAGCCTGGCCGGGGCCCAGGAAGCTGCTGGTCATCTCGCAGCTGAGACCAAGACACAAGTCTTCACCCCGTTGGAACTGGATCTGAATGTGCCTGCCAGCGTTCAATCCGCCCTGGCTGAGCTGGTTAAGCGAGGTCAGCCGATCGATTTCCTACTGCTCAATGCCGGAATGGTCCCAGGGAAGAAACGCGTGCTCACCGCGGCAGGCATCGAGGCGGCTCAGGCCCCGCTAATCGGTCATCACCAACTGACTGTCGGGTTGCTCCGCGCTAACCTGCTGAGTCCGAACGCGCGCATTATTATCGCCGGCGCGGAACCTGCCCGAGGGGACGTACCCATGTTCAGCTACACCGACGTGGCAGCCTTGGCGGCCGCGCATCACCATGGAGACCGAAGCGCTGCGGTGGAAGCCCTGATGCGTAACGGGCCAAACGTGAAGTACGACCCCAACCGGACGTATGCCGACGCGAAGCTCATTGTTGCTTGGTGGGTCGCTGCGCTGGCCCGCCGGCTACCCTACGGCATGGCCGTGTACGCAGTCTCGCCCGGCAGCGCGCCCGACACCAAGGCGGCGCGAAACCTTGGCCCGGCCATGAAGTGGCTGATGATTCCACTAGTGAAACTCCTCCCCGGAATGTCCCAGACGACGGAGACTGCGGCCCGTCGCTACCTCCAGGCGTCGAAGTTCGAAGCCGACCTCTCGGGGCAATTCTTCGCCTCGGCACCGAAAAAGCTCACCGGCCCCATTGAGGCGATGCGTCACCCGCACCTGCACGATCGCGCCAACCAGGAGGCTGCATGGCAGGCCGTCGTCAAGGTCTCGGGCGTCGACTTGTCTTATCCAGCGTCCTTAAGTGCGGTGTCCTGAGCGAACGCCGGTCCCGGCGAAATGGTCCGGGTGACCTGAATCAGAACGCGTTTGGGGCTCATCGCATCTCCGGACCCAGGGTCTTTTGAAATATTTAGTTCAAAAATAACTAACTATCATTGTTGTGCAAACTATCATACTTAACAGTTCAAAACTTAATCGATAAAGCGGCCGGGCGTCGCCAGGAGAATTTACATGAAACGATACGAAGCGAAGCGGGCGGTGATCATTGGCGGTACCAGCGGCATGGGACTGGCGACGGCGAAGATGCTCATGGATGGGGGCGCGCGCGTCCTAGTAACGGGGCGGTCGCAGGCCGGTTTGGAATCGGCTGAGAAAGAGCTTGGGACGGGCGCCATCGTGGTTTCGAGCGACGCGCGGTCGTTGACAGATATCGATGCCCTTGCTGTCAGGGTGAAGACTGAGTTCGACACCGTCGACTTGCTCTTCGTCAACGCCGGGTTCAGTATTCCAACGCCTCTCGAAAACGTGACTGAGGCGATCTACGACGAGATGTTCAACCTGAACGCCAAGGGACCGTTTTTCGCGGTCCAGAAGCTCACGCCGCTGATCAACCGGGGAGGCTCTGTCGTCCTCACGACCTCGATCGCCAACGTCAAGGGAATGCCCGGCCAGGCTACATACGGAGCCGCCAAGGCTGCGTTGCGATCGTTCGCCAGGGTGCTTGCGGCTGAGCTTCTTCCTCGGGAAATTCGCGTGAACGCGGTGACGCCCGGCCCCATCGATACGGGCATCCTCGACAAGGCGTTCCCCGACAAAGATGCGGCCGCCAAGATGAGAGCACATGCGAGCAGCATGGTCCCCATGAAGCGCTTCGGGACGTCGGAGGAAATTGCCAAGGCCGTCCTCTTCCTGGCATTCGATGCGACCTTCACGACAGGCGCAGAGCTTCCGGTCGATGGCGGCTGGTCGCAAATCTGAACGCGGTGCAGGCCGCACGTTTCACCAGACAAAGGAACAATAGTGTCTTTATTGAAAAACAAAATTGCCGTCGTCACCGGGGGTAGCAGCGGCATCGGCCTCGCGACCGCATTGAGGTTCGTTGAAGAGGGTGCCTACGTTTTTATCGTCGGCCGCCGGCAGGTCGAACTCGACAAGGCTGTCGCGGAGATCGGCTCGAACGTCACCGGCGTAAAGGCTGACATCGCCAAGCTCGATGACCTCGACCGTCTTTACCAGACCGTCGCGAGAAAAGGCAAGATCGATGTGATTTTTGCGGGAGCGGCGTTCGTCGAAAAGATGATGACAGTCGCAGCCACACCTGAGCATTTCGACAAGACCTTCACCACCAACGCCCGCGGCACTTATTTCACCGTTCAAAAGGCGCTGCCTTATTTGAACGATGGTGCTTCCATTATCCTCGTGGCGTCCGCCGGGAAGAACAAAGGCTTTCCCGGACGCAGCACCTATAGCGCCACCAAGGCAGCGCTCCGGTCATTTGCTCGGACATGGACCAGCGAACTCAAGGAACGAAGGATCAGGACCAACGTATTGAGCCCTGGCGCGGTCGACACGCCAATGTTCGACGACCAGTTCCCATCCAAAGAGGGCGCGGCCGAAGCGAGAAAACAAATCACTGCGATGACGCCTTTGGCACGCTTGGCGTACCCCGATGAGATCGCCTGCGCGGCTTTGTTCCTTGCCTCGGATCTGAGCAGCTACGTCGCCGGCATCGACCTGCCTGTCGACGGCGGTCTTACGGCCGTCTAGAACGAAGACAGCCGGGCCACCATAATTGTGGATATTGGTAAAGATACGAGCACAATGAAATATTTCGACTATTCAGCAATATCGTTTCTAACGCACGGCAGCCGATAGGCTTTCCATAAAAAAAGCCCCGTTCCAATTGGGCGGGGCTCTTTATCGCATTTTTGGCGATTCATATGGGCCCTGCATTATTGATCGGGCAACGGTAGTGCTCCATATATAGTTGGTCCGGTTCTGGCCGAGGGGTGGAAGCCTCAAGAAACGTTCGGTGTCGATTCGAATTGGAAACGTTTTAGTCAGTCTGCTGATGCCGGAGACTTATACCAAGCCGGTGTCATTGAGGTTGAGGCTTGTTCGGGGACGGGACGTAATCTTTGCTCCTTTAACTACGTTCGACGAGCGGAGTGTCTATCGCTGAGTACAGAAGGAGAGTTCAAGGCAGGAAAAAGCGGCTTAGCGCGATAAGGCGCTAAGCCGCTTCAATGCTGGTGGCCCCCCCCGTGAGTCGAACACGGCACCAACGGATTATGAGTCAAAAGAGCATGTGCGCGGCGAGCCGCAAAGGCCGGCTGGGCGAGGCTGACTGATTGCGCATACAGCGCGCGAATTCGCGGATTTGCGCCGGTTTGGGCAAAATATTCCCCAGCAAGAAATCCTGATAGAGTGGCACTTGCCACCGCTAACATCTGCGATAGAGTTGCGTTTTTCAGGGAGATTTTCCAGTGTGCGAAACATTAGTGTGGTCGTTTGATGCAATTAGAAATATCCAATGGCTTGAGGTCATTAAAGCATTAGCTCCCGCGGCAACAGCAATCGTTGCATTTCTCGCATTGAGAAATTGGCAGCGCCAGGACAAGGCCAAAAGGGAGGCGGAATTTCTAGACTCCCTAATCGAGGCATCTCACACTTACATCGCAGACATGCATAGGCCTATCGCGCTTTTGGAGATAATAAAAATCGGCATGGAAAGCCACGCGCCAACTTGGGAGTCGAGTAAGCCCGAAGAAATAGCGATTAAGGGTGCCATTGAGTACATTAAAAAGAATGGTGAGCACGACGGCAAGCGATTATTAGCAGAATTAGAAAGCATGCAGCCAGCGGTAATTAAGCTACGCTCTCTTGTGGCAAAAGGGCAAATATTCAAATTTTTTGACTATTCAAAATGTCAAAACGCCGCCGCGGAACTGACGTGGCAGTTCGACCGGATCGAAGCTTTGATGGCTATCATCTGCTCCCCTTCGTTAAATTGGGAAAATTCCGAAGTCCTAGCACTGCTAAAAAAGTTGATCGCGATAGAACCAAGTGAGATCAGAAAAAGCGTCGAAGCGACCAACATAGCCCTCTTAGAATTTGCGAGCAAAACTTATATTCGGATGTATGGTTAGAGTTCTAACAAAGTGGGAAATTCTCTTGTCGAATCACCGACTATTGTGGGCGTTTCCCATCTGAAGCGCCTGATTACAAGTCCGACATAGAAATCATAAAATCAATAACTTAGGTCATTTTCCGCTTCGCTATAAGGATTTATAGCCGGCCGCAAAGGCTTATTACATGCGGCTCAATTGCGAATCGCGAAGCGGAATATCTTCCGCAGAATGCGAATGCAGCCATGTTCCTGCTACAGTTTCGCAACCCTCTTAAGACTATGTAATTTATCAAAACAACAATTTTATGACTATTCCTCATCCCCTTTCTGTGAAGGGCCTTGTTTTGGCCAATTCCGTTACGGTAGATGCAAATTTAATTGGTGTGCCTGGGGTTCCGTGCACATTGGTTGCGACTCCAAGACAGGAGGGGGATAGCGAGGGAGCGATATTAGCGCGACTTCACGATACGTCGCTGCGCAAGTTCAAAGTTTTTGCCAGGTTGGCGAGAAATTACCAAATTTCGAATGAGTTCTCTTTGAATTTCACGAAAGATGAGGGGGACTCTTTTTTTGTTTTAGCACCTGAGGGGTTCTTAAGCGTCTCTGGTGATGGGCATTTTTTTCGATATTTGACGAACGAGAAGGGGCATCTTTCCATGATCGAATTCGAATGCGAAGCTACATCAAGCGTCGCTGCAAGAGCTCAATTTCATGAGGCGGCCGCGGCATCAGTGGATCATCTTTCTTACGCAATGAACTTGCCGGTTGTGCTGGCGCAGATAACCATTGTGGATACAAAACACGGCATCACAACGGCGGAGCTAATCCCGCCATATCCGGCGAAACAATTATCCCTCTCTGTGAGCAAAATTCATCCGACACTCGCCCCAGCATACGCGATGTATCGGGAAGCGAAAAATGCGGGCAGCCCGTTCTATCGCTTTTTTTGCCTGTATAAAATACTGGAAGGTCTGCTTGTTTTTTTGCGTGGTGAGTTATACGAAAAAGCGAAAGCAAAACAGATTAATCTTCCAAAATTCACCGCAAAAGTTCCAGCCTATGAACATATGGCCGACGAACTGCAACAGTATGTCGGGAAACCAATGCACAAATTTTTTGAAGAGGTATTGCAAACAAATTTCCGCAATTCGCTTGCTCATTTTGCGAACGACACCGGGGCCGCTCTTGATGTCAATGGACTTCAGGAGATTGAGCGGTATTCAAAGGTAGTACATCTGACGGACCTATGCTGCCGTGAGGCAATCGCACATTTCGAATCGTGCTTGGCCCTGGTGGACCCCGTTCCGCTGACGAATGACTAAGCAGCGTGCGCACGATAAATTCCGAAGTTCAAGTGAATGCGTCAGCCCGTCGCATGACGAAGAACAGCGCCGAACGCTTGCTGGTTGAAACGTTGAGTAACGGAGTACTCGGAATGCTGGCCTAAGTGCTTGATTTCGTTAAGTAGGTGCGGATGCAATAGCACACTAAAAGTTAGCAATTCAGGCGTTTATGCCTTCAAAGGTTTATTTGACTGAGCATTTCTACAGGGGAGCAAGGAAATCGCCCCTTGAGTCGACTGTCGACAATAAAATCCCGCAGTGCATGATCGTTTGTCACGAAGTGATCGCAGTATGCAAGTGCTCCGATAACATGTTGAGTATCTGCACCGTCGTTCTCGTGTATGTGGCGATTGGTAAAAATGGCACGTCGAAAACGAAGCTCGTCGGCATGAATCGTGTGGCATTCAGAGAATAAGTCTGCCATATTGGGCAATATAAATTCTGTAGCAGCGCGCCTTGCTGGTTCTGGTATCCATGCTTGAGCTCGGTCACGCTCAGGCAACAAACCAAATATCCATTCCGCGTTAATAATCGGCTCCGGTTCTGCAATTGCCCCCCGGCCAGCAGCTACCCGAGCGCCTCGAATAAGGTTTGGCGAATCAGCAAACTCCCTTAGCACTATGTCGAGGTCATGACGGTCTGCTGCAAGGTGCTCGACATAATCCCCGAATATCTCTCCGATCAACGCCGGACCGGTGTTGTATGTGCTCCACATTTGCGACACGGTTTCATTTAAGGGCTGAACCTCGGGGGAAATCACAAAAGGCCATTGAGTCCGTCGACTCAAAAATAATTGCAGCTCTTGACTCTTGATGAAGTTGTTATTGCTCAGGTATAGCGGGATCATGTTTCGGACTATTGTTGCAGTCTCTTGCCGCCTATCAGCTCGGGCCGCCTTTGCCAATTCCACCATATTCCACGCCGACACGACAAACCGATGGCCGGCGGCATTCAATGATTGAGCAATTTCCCATTCCGCGCTATATAACGTGTCATTAAATCCGCGTTGTAAATTGACGAGATAGCAGTGGTCTAAATAGATAAGCATGTGCGGCCCCAGAAGGTCACCGATACCTCAAAGCGAGGCAAATAGGAGGTTCGGCATACCCTAGCAAAAAAATGCCTTCCAGGTGCGTCAAAATGCGTCAAATTCGATCCTGCCTGACCTAGCTGCTATGCCGCGCCGGGCTTACTTTTGCCAGTGACACATTTTTGAGTCAAAACAGCCCTATGTAACCGGCAGGCGCGGGGTGGGGGCAACTGCGCGCCAGAGGGTCAAAGCTCAAATTAATTGCCATTAACACAACATTCATCTTGGTATGTTTTATTTTTGCTTGATCTCGCGGCTTTGAACGTCAAATAGCCCCGCCGCCGCTCTTCTTGGAGAGCAGCGGACGCAAAAAAGGCCGCACAAGGCGGCCTTCGATACTTACAGAGCATGTCCGTTAGCGTCGATGCTCCTGACGCCACTGACGCAGGGCGTCATTCATCCTGGTTTGCCAGCCCTCGCCCTCATTTTTAAATGCCTCTAACACGTCCTCATCAACACGCATTGTCACCTGCACTTTGCGCCCACTGCCGGCCGGCCACGTGGTCGTGCTGGACGCAAGTTCGATAACTGGTCATCGGTCAACGGTTGCGCATCAGGATCGCCCAATGCGGCGGCCGTAATGGCCTTGTCCTCTTGGACTCGTGTAAATAACTGTACGCACCGCGTCGTCGAAGTCGAGCCGACGCCCCGCCCTTCCGCGCTGGAATCAATGCCGGCGCAGCTTCCCAGCGAAGCGAAAAAGCTGATTATCAAAGCATGGGCCGACATCGGCGCATGTCCATATCCCCGCATGATCCTGTTGCCCGATAAATCCGAGGAGGAAACCGACTCATGACCGCGTTTTGCGTTGTCGTTCGCACTGAAAAATCGTCTTTCACATACACCGCCATCGCCGCTCACTGCTGCGATGTGATCGCCAGCGCCGTCGATCAATTTGGAGTGTGTTCTGTCACGGCTGTACCGGAGAAAATCTAAATGAATCTATTGCAAGAAAACACCAGCCAGACCGCCATCAAACGTGATTTCGTCGCGCAGCCGCCAGCCGTCGGCGACCGGATCACTTTCAGGACTTCCGACGAGGGTGAGCTCGCCGGCTACGTCGCTGCATTTCGCCCTCACCTGGGCAATGGCGAGCTCTTTGCGTGGGTCGAGCTCGATCATCAATGGCCGGGAACGTTTCGCGGCGTGCCGCTGGGCGACATCGAGACCGCAGACGGTTTTGGTCGTGGCCTCAACGTGAGCCGCTCGCTCGCGACAGGTGGCGAACTCGAATTCCGCAAGATGTATTTATGCGATTACTCGGCGCTAGCAACATCTCGGCCTTGGCAACTTTTAGAGTCGATTCATGAGTAATGCAGCTGAGCTTATCGGGGTGACGCCGGCGGCATCAATGCTGGGCGTATCGTCCCGACATATTTACGACCTGGCAGCGCCGGCCGGCCCGATTCCCTGCTATCGAATCGGGCGGCGCATTCTCTTCAAACTGATCGACCTACAAACCTATTTAGAGTCATGCCGATACACCGCGATAAAGAAAGAGGTAACTTCGTCTTTGAATTCGACCGCCGCCTTAAAGGTAAGCGGATCAGGATTAGAAAATACCTTCCGAAAACTTGGAATAAATCCCAGGCGGACGCCTTCGACCGGCAGGAGTCAGCGCGGCTCTACGCGATAGCAAGTGAAGTTGAACGGCCGGATCACTTGATTGACGACGCCGTAGACATCTATATTGCTGAGCGTGTGCCGCTGCTCAAAAGCGGCGGCAACATCGCGCGCGAACTCGCACAGATGTATTTCGCCTACAAGGGGCGCTATATGTCTGAGTTGCCCCTAGTCTGCAAGGCATATATGGCGAAGGCTGGGCGGGTAGATGAGGACGATGACAAGCCACTCGCGGCCGCGACACTGCGCAATCGCATCCGCTACCTCACGTCGGCATGCCGGTACGCGTGGAAACATCATGGCATGTGCGAGCATGATCCGGCGGAGCGCGTGATTGCTCCGATGGTGCGCAATGAGCGCCGGCGTTACATCGAACGAAGAGAAATGTTGCAGCTATGCCGGGCCTGCAAACATCGACCGACGCGGGCGGCGATACGAATTGCTTTTTACAGCGGCATGCGCATGGATGAGATTCGCAGAGCAGAGCGGATCACTGATACGTTCGTTCTGGCTGATACAAAAAACGGCGAGCCAAAAATTGTACCGATGCATCGCAAGATTCGATGCTGCGCCAATATAGTGCTGCCAGATCAAAGCCGGATATCGAAACATTTTCGCGACGCTCGAAAGCTCGTCGGATTGGATTGGCTGCACTTTCATGACCTGCGTCATAGTGCCGCCAGTTCGATGATTAATGAGGGTGTTGATCTATACACGGTAGGAGCGGTGCTCGGTCACAAGACTGCGGCGAGCACGCAAAGATACGCGCACCTTGCTACTAGCTCACTGCGCGCCGCCATTGCCCTTATTGGTGTCAAGCAGGTGCGGAAATCTGACGATAGAAGGTGATCACTTGAAATCGGAGATTCCGGGGTTACACTATTGACTATCTTTTACATTCTTTCCGATCATGCTAAAAACACCGTGCATTCCACCGCAACTAGATGCTATCGAATTGGACTGGCGGAAAATTATGCCGCTGCTCAGTCGGGCAAACGCGGCACTTGGCCGTTATGATGGTTTGTTGCGGTCCTTGCCTAATCCGGCAGTTTTGCTATCGCCCATAACTACAAACGAAGCCGTCCTATCTTCACGGATTGAAGGCACCCAAGTGACTTTGGAGGAAGTACTTCAACAAGATGGCGGTATAGATGCGTCACCTGAACGGCAAGCGGATATGGTCGAGGTCAAGAACTACCGCAGCGCGCTATTTGGTGCGGAAGCTGCTATGGCTCATCGACCTATTTCACTGTCCCTCATCAAGGAAGTCCATCAGACTTTAATGCAAGGTGTGCGAGGGCAAGATAAAACTCCGGGGCTATTCAGAGTTGATCAAAATTGGATTGGTAGAGCAGGTTCGACTATGGAGGATGCCCGGTTCGTTCCTCCGAGCCCGATAATTTTGCCCCAAGCTTTAGAAGCCTGGGAAAATTACATCGGAAACATAGACGAAGACCCTGTATTACAAATTGCTGTTATTCATGCGCAGTTCGAAATACTGCATCCGTTTAAAGATGGGAATGGCCGAATTGGCCGCATGTTGATTCCGCTCGTGCTATATCAGCGGAAATTATTGTCGCGACCAATGTTTTATTTGTCCGAGTATCTCGAGGCAAATCGAGCGGAATATTATGACCGCTTACTGGCGATTACAGATAGAAACGACTGGCAAGGTTGGGTAGAATTTTTTACGAATGGCGTGCTAATACAAGCCGATTTGAACCTCTCCAAGGCCCATAAAATTCATGCGTTATATAACCGATTAAAAGATAAATTTATCGAAGCGACTAGGTCGCAATATGCCGTCCCGGCGTTAGACGCTTTTTTCAAAAAGCCGATCCTTAATTCGACCGACTTTGCAACACGGTCTGGCATTGGAAATCGGGTCACCGCTAACAGTATCCTTAAAACTCTCTCTGATCTTTCGCTCATCCAGATATTGCGCCCAGGGTCCGGCCGTACGCCGCATATTTACGTCCAAGGTGAGTTGCTTAATATTGCCGAAGGGCGCGACATCGTTCAGGTGCAATAAGCACGCTTAACGCAAATGACATTGCATTAGGTCCGCCTAACGCAAATTACTTTGCGTTAAGTTTACTTAACAAAAACACTACTTGCGTTAGGTGTACCTAACGCAAAAAAAATCGTTCGCCGCATTACATTCCTAGCAATTTTCCATACGCATCAACTCGATCTTTGTGTTCAAAAATCCTTCGATGGGCAAAAAATCCCCCAGCAAAAGAAAAAGCGGCTTAGCGCGATAAGGCGCTAAGCCGCTTCAATGCTGGTGGCCCCCCCGTGAGTCGAACACGGCACCAACGGATTATGAGTCCGCTGCTCTAACCAAGCATGAGCTAGGGGGCCTGAGTCTGGCCGGGACGCGAATCCCGGTCTGACTTAGTTACCTTCCAGGAAGCTCTTGAGCTTGTCGGAGCGCGACGGATGACGCAGCTTGCGCAGCGCCTTTGCTTCTATTTGACGGATGCGCTCGCGGGTGACGTCGAATTGCTTGCCGACTTCTTCCAGGGTGTGGTCGGTCGACATTTCGATGCCGAAACGCATGCGCAGCACCTTGGCTTCGCGTGGCGTCAGGGAGTCGAGAATGTCCTTGACCACGCCGCGCATCGAGGCGTGCAACGCTGCATCGGCCGGGGCCAATGTGTTGTTGTCTTCGATGAAGTCGCCCAGGTGCGAATCGTCGTCGTCGCCGATCGGCGTTTCCATGGAGATCGGTTCTTTGGCGATCTTCATGATCTTGCGGATCTTGTCTTCCGGCATTTCCATCTTGATGGCCAGCGTCGCCGGATCGGGTTCTGCACCGGTTTCCTGCAGGATCTGACGCGAGATGCGGTTCATCTTGTTGATGGTTTCGATCATGTGCACCGGTATACGGATGGTGCGCGCCTGGTCGGCGATCGAGCGCGTAATTGCCTGGCGAATCCACCATGTCGCGTAGGTCGAGAACTTGTAGCCGCGACGGTATTCGAACTTGTCCACGGCTTTCATCAAGCCGATGTTGCCTTCCTGGATCAGGTCGAGGAATTGCAGGCCGCGGTTGGTGTACTTCTTGGCGATCGAGATCACGAGACGCAGGTTGGCCTCGGTCATTTCACGCTTGGCCATGCGGGCCTTCTTCTCGCCGGCGCCCATCTTCTTGTTGATGCCGCGCAGGTCGGGCAGCGGCAGCACGACGCGCGCTTGCAGGTCGATCAGCTTTTGTTGCAGTTCCTTGATGGCAGGCACGTTACGGCTCAACACGGTGCTGTAGTCGTGGTTGGCGCTGACTTCGCCGTCAACCCAGTCCAGGTTGATTTCGTTGCCGGGGAAAACCTTGATGAAGTGCGTGCGCGGCATGTTGCACTTGTTGACGGCGACGTCGAGGATCTGACGTTCGATCTGACGCACCTGGTCAACTTGCCCGCGCAGGGTGTCGCACAGCTTTTCAACGACTTTGGCGGTGAAGCGAATGCCCAGCAACTCGTTGGAAATGATTTCCTGCGCCTTGACGTAAGGCTTGGAGTTGTAGCCTTCTTTTTCGAAGGCTTTGCGCATGTTGTCGAATTGGGTCGAGATGGTCGCGAACTTGCCGAGCGCGTCGCGCTTGAGCTGTTCCAACTGCTCGGCGGAGAAACCGGCTGCACCGGAACCGCTGCTTTCGCCTTCCTCTTCTTCGTCTTCTTCTTCGTCCTCGTCTTCTTCGTCCTCTTCCTCATCGGAAGCAGCGGCGGCAACGACGACTTCGCCTTCGCTCATGTCGACGAGGCCGTCGACGATTTCGTCAACCTTGATTTCGTCGTTCTTGATCTTGTCGGCGGCGACCAGAATTTCGGCGATGGTGGTCGGGCAAGCCGAGATCGCCTGGATCATGTCCTTCAAGCCGTCTTCGATGCGCTTGGCGATTTCGATTTCGCCTTCGCGGGTCAGCAGTTCGACCGAGCCCATTTCGCGCATGTACATGCGCACGGGGTCGGTGGTGCGGCCGAAATCGGAGTCGACGGTCGACAGCGCTGCTTCGGCGGCTGCTTCGGCGTCGTCGTCGCTGGCAACGTTGGCGACGTTGTCGGACAGCAGCAATGTCTCGGCATCAGGCGCGTGTTCGTACACGGCGATGCCCATGTCGTTGAAGGTGCCGATGATGCCTTCGATCGCTTCCGGATCGACGATGTTTTCCGGCAGGTGATCGTTGATTTCGGAGAAGGTCAGGAAGCCGCGCTCCTTACCTTGCTTGATCAGGGTCTTGAGCTTTTGACGGCGGCGTTCGAGTTCTTCTTCGGTTGCTTCCGTGTCGGACGAGAACGCGTCTTTCAGCAAGGCCTTTTCCTTGGCCTTGCGGTCCTTGGCCTTGGCTTTGTCGACGGCCTTGAGTTCGGCGCGCTCGACCGCGTTCAGCGCGGCGATTTCGTCGTTCTCGGGCTGGAACTCCTTCGGCTTGCGGCCACGGCGGCCAGGCACCTTGACGGACGGCAGAATGTAGCCGGACGTGTCGATGGCTGCCAGTGCAGCGGCGTCCGTCGTCTGGCTCACGCCGGGCGCGATCATGACGCTGACGTCTTTGGCTTCGCTCTTGGCTGCCGCCTTGACGGCAGGCTTAGCGGTTTTCGGTTCAGGTTTCTTGGTTGTCACAGAAGCTTTCGATTGCACAGAAGCCGCCTTCACGTTGGCTTCGGATAAGTTCTTCTTCGTTGGCGTCGCAGTCGCTTTGGCCGCCGGTCTGGCTACCGCTGGCGCTGCAGCGCGAACCGCCTTGGGAGCAGTTTTGGCACTGGATTTTTTCGCCGCCGCTGCCGATGCAGCTTTCGCCGGCGACGCTACCGCCTTTACTGCCGTTGCCGCTGCTTTGCCGGTGGGCTTGGCAGCAGCTGCTTTCTTTGGGACCGATCGTGTTGCAGGTGCCGAAGGGGTCGATTTGCTTGCCGGCTTCGTGTTCTTTGCGGAAGGTGTCGGAGTTTTTGCGGTTTTCTTCATTGCATTTGCCATAGAATCAAAGCCAAGTGAGTCAAACTCATTGCGCCAATCAGACCATGCTTTTCATGCAACCGTATCCGCCTATCAGATAGACACGGACTGCCCGCGCAACGTTCCTAAATCTTTCGTCCCCTGCTTTCTGCTGTGTCCATGCGATAGCTTATGTGCTGTAAATCGCCCTATGGACCGATGGTTCGATGAATCTTTTCCGCATCACGGAGTATGTTTCGCCGCGGAATTAAAGCCCTAGATTATATCATATATAGGGTCTTTTACCCCAAGATCAAGCCAATCGGACACAACATCCGACATTCTGCAAGACGGTCCGGGTCTTGCCCGCACCTCAGTTTCAACCGAATTCGGCACCGCTCAGGCGCTTCAAATGCTCTTTTTGCTGCTGCAGTTCGCGATAGCGGCTGCGCGCGGCATCGTCCCTGAGTCCGGCGCCTGCCAGTTGTTCCATCTCATCCTCAACGCCGCGCATCTTGGTTTGGCGGACAGCGCCGGCCATTTCTTGCCGGACGACATCGAATTCGGACTCGGTTTCGGCCGCGATTTCGGCGATGAGGCTTTCAAAATCCGGTCCGGCGTCGCGCAACTGCTCGACCAGCGTGGCGAAATTGGCCTGCTCGCCCATGCTGCGGCAGGCCTCGACCAGCCGCGACAACATGTCCGCCCGGTCCGGCGCGTGGCGGCCGATGGCTTGCAAGGCCGCGTCGTCCAGGTCCGCCGCCAGCGCGGGATGCGCCACCAGCAGGCGAATGATCTGGCGTTCCAGCCCGACCGGCGCCATGCGCTTGCTCTTGGGCGGCGGCGCACGGCGTGCGGATGTTTGCACCACCGGCTTGGCCAGTTCGAACAAGGCCTCGATTTCGGCCGGCGAGGTCTGCGTGACCTGGGCCAGGCTGCGCACGATCTGCAGGCGCAAGGACGACGGCGGCAAGGCCTGCAGCATCGGCTTGGCGTCGAATTGTGCGCGGGCGCGTCCTTCCGGCGTGTTCATATCGTTGTCGCCGACCACTTCCTTGATCAGGAACTGCGACAGCGGCATGGCTTCCTTGATCTGCTGTTCAAACGCTGCGGCGCCCATTTCGCGCACATAACTGTCCGGATCGTGCTCGGTCGGCAAGAACAGGAACTTGATGATCTTGTTGTCCGAGGCATGCACCAGGCAGGCATCCAAAGCCCGCCGCGCGGCGCGCCGGCCGGCCGAGTCGCCGTCGAAGCTGAACACCACTTCATCGGTCTGGCGCAACAGCTTTTGCACGTGGATCGGCGTGCACGCCGTCCCCAGGGTCGCCACCGCCTGCGGAAAACCCAGCTGCGCCAGCGCCACCACATCCATGTAGCCTTCGGTCACCAGCACGTAACCCGCTTCGCGGATCGCCTGGCGCGCTTCGAACAGGCCGTACAGCTCGCTACCCTTTTGAAATAGCGGCGTTTCCGGAGAGTTCAAGTACTTCGGTTCGCCGCCATCCATGACGCGGCCGCCGAAGCCGATCACCTGGCCCTTGGTATTGCGGATCGGAAACATGATGCGATGACGGAAGCGGTCATAGCGCTTGCGCCCCATGCGCTGGGCGCCTTCTTCCTCGCTCTTGTCGATCACCAGGCCGGCTTCGACCAGCGCCGGCACTTCATAATCCGGAAACACCTTGCGCAGACTGTCCCATTCGTCGGGCGAGTAGCCCAGGCCGAACTTGGCGGCGATTTCGCCGGTCAGTCCGCGGCCCTTCAGATACTCGACCGCATTCGGCGCCGCGCGCAGCTGCTGGCGATAAAAATCACAGGCCGCCGACATCGCATCCGACAAGGCCATGCTCTTGGCCTGCTGCTCGGCGCGCTGCGCCGGCGGGATACGGTCGTCGTTGTCCGGCACCACCATGCCCACGCCTTGCGCGAGGTCCTTGACCGCCTCGACGAAACCCAGGCCGGAATATTCGATCAGGAAACTGATGGCCGTTCCATGCGCGCCGCAGCCGAAGCAGTGATAGAACTGCTTGGTCGGACTGACCGTAAAGCTCGGCGATTTTTCGTTATGGAACGGGCACAGGCCCATGAAGTTGGCGCCGCCCTTTTTGAGCTGCACGTACTTGCCAACCACATCGACTATATCGACGCGGTTGAGCAAATCCTGAATGAACGACTGTGGAATCACAGAAAATTAACGTCCCGGCAAGATTCAGGCAGCGGTCAAGGCAGCCTTGACCAGAGCGGAAACGGCAGTCATGTCGGCGCGACCGGCCAACCTGGGCTTCAACACGCCCATGACCTTGCCCATATCCTGCGGGCCCGCAGCGCCGGTGGCGGCAACGGCGGCTTGCACTTCGGCCTTGATTTCATCGTCGGACAGGCCGGCAGGCATGTAGGCGACCAGAATGGCCAGCTCGGCTTTTTCGATATCCGCTAGATCCTGGCGACCGCCGGCTTCGAACTGGCTGATGGAGTCCTTGCGCTGCTTGACCATCTTGTCGATGATCGCCAGCACCATCGCGTCGTCGAGCTCAACGCGCTCGTCGACTTCTTTTTGCTTCATCGCCGCCGTGATGAGACGGATCGTACCCAGCTTGGCCGCCTCTTTGGCGCGCATCGCCGCCTTCATGTCTTCGGTGATTTGCTCTTTCAGACCCATTGCATTCTCCAGAGATAGCGATTTATTCAGACTAGCACAAGCCTCACGTCCCAGTCGCTCAAGTGCGTCGCAAAGGACTTATATGAGACCCGTCGCAAGGCTTTGGAAAGCGTAGCGAGCGGATCGACATTTGGATCGAGAAGCGCAGTCGTAGGAAAGTACGACGAGCATCGCAGACCGAATGCCGATTCGCGCAGTAGCTTTACAAGGCCTTGCGAAATGCGAAAACCCGCTGTGGTTGGACCAGAGCGGGTTTAACGTGGTCGCGCACGCCAAGGCGGCGCGACGGGAATTTCTTAGTACAGCTTCTTAGGCAGCTGCTGGCTGCGGATGCGCTTGTAGTGGCGCTTCACTGCGGCTGCCAGCTTGCGCTTGCGTTCTGCTGTCGGCTTTTCGTAAAACTCGCGCGCGCGCAACTCGGTCAACAGGCCGGTTTTTTCAATAGTGCGCTTGAAGCGGCGCATGGCGACTTCGAACGGCTCGTTTTCTTTAAGACGAATAGTGGTCATGTAGATTCAAACCAAAGAGGTTAGGTTGGATACGGAAAGAACGCGATTTTAGCAGATCGCGACGCCAAATGGAAGCCAATACGTGGCTTTTTTCCAACCTCACCGCAAAAAAACCAAATAAATCAAGGATCTGGGGGCGTGCCAGAAACATACACCCCCACATACACTCTCCCGCCTATTCAATAGCCTGCCCCGCCGCCACGCCCGAAGCCCAGGCCCACTGGAAGTTGTAGCCGCCCAGCCAGCCGGTGACATCCACGGCCTCGCCGATGAAGTGCAGGCCCGGCACCTTGGTCGCCATCATGCTCTGCTGCGACAACTCGCGCGTGTCGACGCCGCCCATGGTGACTTCGGCCTTGCGGTAGCCTTCCGAGCCGTTGGGCTTGATGGTCCAGCGGTTGAGCGCTTCGCCCAGCTTGCGCAAGTCTTTATCGGGCATGTCGGCAATGCGCGCCGCGCCATCGAAGCCGTTGGCCTTGAGCAAACCGTCCGCCAGGCGCGCCGGCAGCCATTGCGCCAGCAAGTTGCCGAGGTTCTTCTTGAGCGTGGTCTTGCCTTCGATAAAGGTCTCGGCAACGTCGATCTGCGGCAGCAAATTCAGCGTGAGCGAGGCGCCCGGCTGCCAGAAGCTGGAAATCTGCAGGATCGCCGGGCCGGACAGGCCGCGATGTGTAAACAACAAGTCTTCCAGGAAATAGCCGCGCTCTTTCTTGACGCCGGTTTCGACCTCGACTTCCAGCGCGATGCCGGCCAGGTCGACAAACGGCTGCCAGCCGGCGCCGTCGAAGGTCAGCGGCACCAGGCCGGGACGCGGCTCGACCAGCTTGAGATCGAATTGCCTGGCGATGCGATAGGCGAAGTCGGTGGCGCCGATCTTCGGAATCGACAAGCCGCCGGTGGCGATGACGACATGCCGCGCCAGGATTTCGCCGCCATCCGTTTCCAGGCGGAACAAGTCCCCGTTCTTGCCGACCGAGGCCACGCCACAGGGCATGCGCCATTCGACGTGGCCGATATCGCATTCGGCCTTGAGCATTTCGATGATGTCTTCCGACGTGTCGTCGCAGAACAGTTGGCCTTTGTGCTTCTCGTGGAAGCCGATGCGGTAGCGTTTCACCAGCGCGAGGAAATCCTGCGGCGTGTAGCGCGACAAGGCGCTTTTGCAGAAATGGGGATTTTGCGAGAGAAAGTTCTGCGGCGTCGCGCCGATGTTGGTGAAATTGCAGCGGCCGCCGCCGGAGATGCGGATCTTTTCGGCGAGCTTGGCGGAATGATCAATCAGCACGACCGACTTGCCGCGCTGCCCGGCCACGGCCGCGCACATCATGCCTGCGGCGCCGGCGCCGATTACTGCTACATCGAATGGTGTTGTCATGTTTGCTTTCGCCAACTTGCTTTACTGGCGAAAGCAAACGGCATCATTGGAAATAAGGCGGAGGCGACTGATCCATCCACAGCTCGGACGACATGCGCATCATATCGTTGAGCGAGCCGCGCTGGGTGAATGCCTGACGCAACCAGCCGGCATCGCTGAGCCGGTTGTGCGCCATATGGCGCAAGCGCTTCAGGGTAATCAGTTCGACCTCGTTTTGCACGTACGGCTGCAACAACTGCAATTGCAGCAACAAATGCTCGAAGATCGGCAGTTTACTCGAAGTCGCCGGCGTGTCGCCATGCAAAGCCAGCATGCCGTTGAGTCCGAAGCGGCTGGCTTCGAAACGATTGTACTGATACAGCAGGTAGAAATCGTCGCGCATCTCGAACGGCCGCTCGGTCAGGATCCAGCGCGCCAGCAGTTGCGCATAGGCGCCCAGATGGGCGGCATGCTCGATGGTCAGCGGCGTGTCGCAGACGCGGATTTCGACGGTGCCGTATTCGGGCTTGGGGCGGATGTCCCAGTAAAAATCCTTCATGCTGCCGATGATGCCCATCTGCAGCAGCTCGTCGTAATAGGTTTCGAACTCGCTCCACCTGGTCTGCACCGGCGCCGTTCCCGACAGCGGGAAGGCGCGCACCACGTTGCTGCGCGAGGAATCGAACTTGGTGTCCGCGCCCTGATAGAACGGCGACGCCGCCGACAGCGCGATGAAGTGCGGCACGAAACGCGAGAACGCATGCGTCAGGTACAGCGCATCGTCGCCGTTGGGAACGCCGATGTGGATGTGCTGGCCGAACACGGTGAAGGTCTTGGCCAGGTAACCGTATTTTTCGTGCAGATGGAAGAAGCGTTCGCTTGGCGTGATGCGCTGCTCGTTCCAGTGCTGGAAGGGATGCGCGCCGCCGCCGGAGACGTCGATGTTGAGATGCTGGGCGCCGCGATTCAATGCCGCGCGCAAACCCTTGAGTTCTTCGATCAACTCGTCGACGCGCGTATGGATGCCGGAGTTGAGCTCGATCATCCCCTGCGTCATTTCCAGCTTGATCTGCTTTTGCAGATCGCGCGGCGCAATCCAGGTCAGCAGATCGACGGCATCGCTGGCGAGGTTGTAGTTGCGGCGATTGACCAGTTGCAGCTCCAGCTCGATGCCCATGGTGAACGGCGTCGACGACGTGAACGGCAGGATGCCTGCGCTGCTGGTGGCGCCAACTGCATGCGTCAGGTGCGCACTGGCGGCATGGTCAGTCGCCAGTGCGTCTTCTTGGATAAGTGTAGTTGTCATTCGCGTCCACTTTCACCGGATTTGATTAAGGCGAATTGCGTGGCGACCGGGCCAAACAATTCGAGCACGATCAGACATCCCGCCAGCAACGGCACCACGTCGGCCGTCGTATGCGGATAGAGCGTGGAGATTGTCTGCATCAAGCCGAGCCCAGCTTCCGTCATCGGCAAGGTGCCCAGCGTGAGCAAGCCGGCCTGCTTCCAGTTCATGCGCGCGAAACGGGCAAACACGAATACGCCGCAGCCCATCGCCACGAAACGCGCAGCGATCAGAATCAGCACCGACCAGCCGACCATGGTGAGGTCCGCCAGGCGCATCGAGGCGCCGACCGTCACGAACAGCATCACCACGAACAATTCGTTGGCGACGCCGAACTCCAGCTCCATCAGATCGTACTGGCGATCCAGGTTCTTCGACAAAATCGCGAAGATCAGCATCGTCAGCATCACCGGCAAATGCAAGGCATGCGCCACGCCGATGGCCAAGGCAATGACCGAAATCACCAGCACGAACTGGCGGCTGCCCTGACGTCCCAGCAAACGCGCCAGCGGCATCATCAGCCAGTAGGTCAGATACGCCAGCACGAAAGAACCGATCAGCGAATACGCCGTGTGCTCGACCAGCGTCAGCACCGGCGTGCCGGACTCGTGCGCAATCACCGGCAGCAAAGCGTAGGCCGCAAGAATCGCGACAAAGTTGTTCAACGCCGTCATCGTGGCCAGACGGCGCGTGACCTGGCCTTCCGCCTTCAGATCGCGCAACACCACCAGCACCACCGCCGGCGCCGTGGCAATCGCCCACACGCCGCCGAGCAGGGCCAGCACCTGCGAAGTGCCGAACCAGGACAAGGCCAGACTGACAAACACAAAACACAGCACGGCGGACGTCGCGACGGTGGCCAGCAGCCACTTCTCGCGCCTGAGCCAACCGATGTCGACATAACGTCCAAGCTGGTACACGACCAGCGCCACGGCAATGTCGGCAAAAATATTGGTGACGCTCAGCACATCGCCGGACAACCAGTTCAGACCGCCGCCGCCGAGAATGAAACCAACAATCAGATAACCCGTGATACGCGGCACCCATGGCGACTTCGACACGACATGACCGGCTATCAACCCGAATAGCAACAAGCTACCGAACAGCAGCAACGCGTTCCATTGAAGCGGTTGCGCAAGGGCGAAAGACGGAAGAGTCCACTGCATAGCTCCTCCTGATTTTAAATTTGACGTGCATCCGGCCGCAACGTTCGCTACTGCCTGTTCCTTCGCGATACGCAGCTGTTAATGCTGATGCATTGATGATGAAATGAGGAAGTGATGCTTATCGCATTTACCTCGAGAGCGAACCCGAGGATAAACCAGTTTTATAGTAAACGAAATATTTTCCTATGTTGTGATCGTCGCGTTCTGAATGGTGAAAGCGCTTTCATTGTTCCCAGAATTGACCGTCGGCAGTTATCAGTGCAGACCTGATTCGCTTGTCAGAAAACACCGACAATGCCGCCTCGCGATAGCGCGCAAGCTGCGCCGCATAAGCCGCTCGCTCGCTGTCGAGAAAATTGCGCTTGTAGTCGAGAATCCAGACTTCCTCATCGAACACGACCACGCGATCGCAGCGCAATACGCCGTCGCCGGTCACGATATCCATTTCATTGCGCGCGTGACGATACAAGGCCGGATTGAAGAAGCGCTCCAGCGCCGGCTGCGCCAGCATGGTTGCGGCTTGTGCGCGTATGGTCGTCGCCAGCGGGCGCGGACACGGCAGCCAACGCGCGATCACAGCTTCATCCGGCAATGTCGGCGGCCATGTTTTTGCATGCGTCAAGCGTTCCAGCAGTGCATGCAGAGCAACGCCCTCCTCAATCGCTTCATTGCTGTAATTATCTGCCGACGGTGCAATCGATACCGGTTGCGGCACGGGATCAAACAAGGCCAATGAAAACGTTTGCTCGGCCGCGGCAAGCTCATCGTTGCGTTGCGCCCGCGGGTGCACTTCTTCCATGCCCGCGACATCGCCGGTGCGGTCGAACAGGCGGTGATACCAGCTGCCCTCCTGCACGCCGCCTTCCAATGCGCCGCGCGTGCTCGCCACGCCGCTGACGATCAGCAATTGCTTGGCGCGCGTGATGGCGACGTAGAGCAAATTCCAGTCTTCCTGCTGCTTGAATCCCTCCTCGGCATCGAACCAGCGGTCGCGCGCCAGACCGCGTTCGCTCTTGCGCCCGAAGGCGGAAAAATGCGTCGGCGCGTCTTCATCCTGCGGCCAGTCGCACAGGATGCCGACGTTGTCGTTGGCGGGATCGCTGTGATTGGTATCGAGCATCACGACCACCGGCGCTTCCAGGCCCTTGGCGCTGTGCACGGTGAGGATGCGCACGGCGTCGGCAGCGGCATCGATGCTGGCCTCGTCCGGCGCATCGCTTTCGGCATGGCGCTGCAGCACGCGCAGCGCGTCGATGAATTTGGGCAAGCTCGGATAACGGCCGGCGTCCAGATTGAGCGCCAGCTCGACGAAGGCTTCGATGTTGCCCAGCGTCTGCGTGCGCATGGCCGGCGCCACCGATTGCGCATAGCGCGCCACCAGTTGTCCCTGATGCAGAATCATGTCGAGCAAGTCGTGCACCGGATAATGCGGCGCCGCTTCCAGCCATTGCGACAGCAGTTGCACCGCGCGACCGATCGCAGGCGAGGCGTTGCCACTGTGCTGCTGCGCCCTGACGCGATGCCACCAGTCGCCCTCTTCGCGCTGCGCCAACGCGATCAGATCGTCGTCGGAGGCGCCGATGATGGGACTCTTGAGCACATGCGCGAGCGCGCGCGTATCGTTGGGCGTGATCAGGAAAGTCAGCAGCGCGATCAGGTCGGCGATTTCCAGCGAGTCGAGCAAACCGCCCCGCTTGTCGGAAACGAAGGGAATGCCGGCGTCGCGCAAGGCGCTTTCGTAAGCAATCAGATGGCGGCGCTTTTTCACCAGCAGCATCACGTCGCCCCACTTGAGCGCGCGTTCGCCGTCCTCGCCTTTGACGGTGATGCGCATGCGCGCCTGCAAGATCGCCCGGGCGATCAACGTGCCTTCGTCGCGACGACGCGCATCGTCTTCCTCTTCTCGTGGCGTGGTCAATGGATTGCGCATCGGCGTTTGCGTTTTGGCATCGACGACAGCTTCGGCTGCGTCTGCAGCGGCTTCCGGCGCCTGCACCAGCGGCAGTTTCCACACGCCGCCGCCCGGCATGCCCAGCGTCGTCTGCGGTGCGAACAGGGCATTGCGTCCGGTGAAGCTGGTATTGAGCACGTCGACGATGACCGTCGCATTGCGGCGCGTCTGGTTGGCGCGCAACACCGCGGCGCCTTGCTCCTGCAACATGTCGCGCGCTGCCGAGAACACGCGCGGCTCGGCGCGGCGGAAGCGGTAGATCGATTGTTTCGGATCGCCCACGACAAACACCGTCGGCTGCGCCGCATCGGCGCCGTAGGCGCGCAGCCAGGAACGCACGATGCTCCATTGCAGCGGATTGGTATCCTGGAATTCATCCAGCAGGATGTGCTTGTAGCGCGCATCGAGGCGGCTTTGCAGGTAAGCCGCGCTCTCTTCGTTGGTCAGCAGGCGATAGGCTTGCCATTCCAGATCGGCGAAGTCGAATACGCGCTGCTCGGCTTTCACTTCCTGATACGCATCGAGATAAGCACGGCCGGCGATGAACAGGGCGCGATTGAGCTTGAGCACGACGCCTTCGGCGCTGCGGCGCTGCAATCGTTTCAGCGCATTGCCGGTCAGCTCGAAGCTTTCTTCGAACAGCGAGATGGCGACTTCTTCGTCTACGCCGTAATGCTCGACCAGCGCCGCCTTCAAGGCTTTGGTGCGCGCATTGTTGCCGCGCGTTTTCTCCGCGTCGTCATAGAACTGCGAGGCCAGCGCGGTGAAATTCTCCGCCGAGGGTTCGCCCGAGACCAGCGTCTCGATGATGGTGGCGCGCTTCTGGTTGGCGGCTGCGCCTTTGCCGAGAATGGAAGAAATTTCGTACAGCTTCGCCTTCAGTCCCTCATCCGACCAGACCTCGAGACGCGCATCGCGTTGCGCATCCGGCCCGCACAAACTCTCCAGCCATTGCAGCGGCATGTCGTCGGAAGACAGCGGCGGCATGGTCGCCGCCCACCATTCGGCGCGCTTGTCGAGGAAGGAATCCAGCAGGCGCTTGGCGCCGCTGTCGCCGGCCAGGTCGTACAACGCCAGCAAGGCTTGCTTGATGTCGCTCTGCGGCGGTTTCTGCACGGCTTGCATGAAGCGGCGATAGGCTTCGTTCATCAGCTCGCCGTTCTTCTCGGTCAGCGCATAGCCGTGCGGCACGCCCGACGCCAGCGGCGCGATTTGCAGCAGGCGCGCAAACCAGCTGTGGAAGGTGTCGATGGAAAGGCTCTGCTGCCCCGACAGAATCTGCTCATAGAGTACGCGCGCCTGCGGCATCACGCGCTGCAGTTCGGCTTCGCCGATGCCGCGTTCCAGCAGCAGTCCTCGCGCTTTTTCCGCCGGCGCCAGCGTCAGTTCGTGCAACAGCTCCATCAGGCGCTCGCGCATTTCCTGCGCCGCTTTGCGGGTGAAGGTGATCGCCAGCAATTCGGCCGGTTTGGCGCCGGCCAGCAGCAGACGCAACATGCGCGCCACCAGCAGCCAGGTCTTGCCGCTGCCGGCACAGGCTTCCACCACCACTGAATGGCGCGGGTCGCAAGCGGCTGCGGTGAAGGCTACCGCTGCGGCGGGCTGGCCATTGATTTCATAGGCCGAAATAGGCGCGACAGTCGGCGCAATGTCTTTTTCCGTGTTGTCCATGGCGCTCATTGCCAGACTCCCTTGCGGCACAGGCCGCGCACTTCGCAATACTGGCAAACCGATTCGATGCCGTTGGCCGGCAGCGGCGCGCCTTGCGTGACGGCGTGCATGACCGTGGTGATTTGTTGTTGCAGCGCCTGTTGCTGCCGTTCGAAATCGGGCGCGGCAACATCGCCGGTTTTGTCCTTGAAGGTTTCCAGCGCAACATAGTGCGCAGCGGCCATGGTTTGTCCGGACAGCAGACCGTAGAACGGCAACTGATGATCTTCCGCGTCTTTCAGCTTGGTGGCCAGCGACGGCAAGGGACGCGTCTTGTAGTCGAGCACCGCGCGTTCGCCATCGGCGTTCTCATCGACGCGATCGAGGCGACCGTGCAGCTCGATGCCGCCGCCCGGCCATTCCAGCATGTGTTGCAAGGCGATTTCACCGAAGGCGAAATGCCAGCCCTGCCCTTCGCGGTCGTTGGCCCAGACGAGGTATGCCGGCATGACTTTCTGCCAGCGCGCAGCGTAGCCGAGCGCCGCCGGATGCTGACTGATGGCTTTGCCGAATACCTCGTCGGAGATCGCCGCGAGCAAGGCCGCGCGTTGCTCCAGCGGCGTCTTCTGGTCGCGCACGGTCTCGTGATAGGTCATGAGAATTTCATGCAACCAGCCGCCGTAGTCGCGCTTTTCCGGCATATCGGACAGCTCGTCCATGATGCTCACGCGCAGCATGCGCAGCGCGAAGAATTGATACGGGCAGGCGACAAAACTATTGTAAGCGCTGGCCGACAGCTTGGGCGGCAACAAGGTCGGCGCCGATGGCGTCGGCATGCTTGCCGGTTCCGCCTGCAATTGCTGCAACGGCAGCTGATGGCGCAGCACGCGTATCGGCTCCATGCCGGCTCTTGCCAGGCACAACTGCATGCGCTCCAGCCAGGGACTCATGGGGTTGGGTTCGCCATCCTTGTGCGTCTGCCAGCTCAGGACCACCTCGCGGTTGGCGCACAGCAGTTCGGTGAGATCGCGCAATTGCTGATGCTGGCGGCTCAGGCGCGTCGGCAAGCCGAGTTCGTGCCGCACGGCGTTGGAAAAGAATAAAGTCTCCTGCGGCTGCGACGGCAGATGTTCGGCATCGGCGCCGATCACCAGGACGGCGTCGAAGTTGCGCAGACGCGCGCCGTTGAGCGGCAACATGACCACGCGACGATCGGTGATCGGCGGCATGAAGGTCACGGCGTCAAGTTGCAGGTTCAGCAAGGCGCGCCATTCGGCGAAAGAGAACAGTTCGCTGCCGTCGGCATTGCGCGCGCTGTCGTCGCCCAGGTCCTGCAGCAACTGCAAGGCCTGTTGGCCGGCCGTGTCTGCTTCGAATGCGCTGCGCATGTCGAGCGCATCCAGCAGTTGCCGGGCGCAGTCGCTCCAGGCCGACAGGCTCTTGCGGCCTTCGAAGACCGCCGCTTGCCGGGCCACGGCATTGAGGCAATCGGCAGCGGCGGATTCATTATTGAAAACGGCAAGAATGCTGCGCCATTCGCCGGCGATGTTCTGGCGCCGCAGTTGCCATTCGATCTGCATCACGGCGGCGGGCTTGTCCGCCATGCCGGCGAAGATGAACGGCGACTTCAGCAAGTCCAGCAGCGCAGTGGTTTCTCCGCGCGAGGTGACGACGTCGCACCAGGCCGCCAGCGCCGCGGCGGCGCGCGTGGTGGACAGCTTCCAGCCGGTTTCGTCGGCCACCGATACCTCGGCGCGCTCCAGCAAGGCCCGCAGGCGGCGTGCGCTGACGCGATCCTGGGCTACGATGGCGATGTCCTTTTTGCCTTGCCGCAGCCAGTCGAGCACGACCAGCGCGCTTTGCTGCGATGCTTCTTCGAGACTGCCGGCCGGGCACAGCGCCATGGTCGGGGCGTCCATCCTCGGCGCAAACAAATCGTCGGACAGTGGCGGCAATGGCGCATCGCACAATTCCGGCCAGGCGGTCTGATACAGCAAGGGAATATCCGGTCCGCGCCAGTCGATGACGACCGGCTGGACGTCGGCGTGTTCGGCATAGGCTTCCAGGAAGGCCAGCTCCATCGGCTCCGGCGCGACCGGACTGATCCAGATCAACGGCGCCAGCGCACCGTGTTGCGGCGGCTGCGCCAGGGCCAGCATGCGGGCGTAGCGCCGCACCGTCTTGTCGTTGCCGTCGAGCTGGCTTTTCCAGATCGACCAGACCAGTTGCGCCTCGTCCGAGAGCATGCTGCGCGCCGACGGCGACAATTGATTGAGGGCGGCTTGCCAGCGCTCGTCAGCGTCGCCGGGGGTCTTTTCCATGGCAGGCAGCAACGCCTGCGTGAGTTCGTTCGACAAGGACAACAAGGTCTGCGCCAGCGGCAGCAGATCGGTGTTGCGGCGCGCGGTGAACATCTTCTTGAGCCAGCCGTGCTGGCGCAATTGCGCATACAGTTGCATCAGCCGCTCGCTGTCGGCGCTTGCCGGTTCGGGTTCCTGCATGGCCAGCCAGCCGGCCATGGTGTTGATGCGCGGCGGAATGAACGCGAGCGTGCCGGGAACGATCTTCGCCAGCTCCCGGGCCAGCGCCGCGCGCCAGTGCACCGCGTGCGAAAACGCCGGCACCACCACCTGACAGCCGGAAAAATCGCGCGACCCGGCCCGCACGACCGCGCCCAGCGCATGATCGGCGTCCAGCAGCGCAGCCGCGGTCTGCGGCCAGAAATCGACGGACGGACTGATCAGCAAGGGCGAATGCAGCATGCGGTGGGATCTGGGGAAAATGAACAAAAAAGGAAAATAAATATCTATCGCAAGCATTGCCGGAAACTATCGCCGGGCCACGCCTTTGCGGCATTGTATGCGAGAGCCCGCCCGAATGGGCAGCAGCATGGGCGCGGGTGCAGGGAAACGCCCGTACAACAAGGCTTTCAATCTGAAACGCACTTTTTTCAAAAATGGGTTATGATTGCCTCCGTACCCCGCCGATTACCCGCTGCCGCACTTCAAAACAACTTGAATTAGGGCGCAACGACTCCATCTGCTTTGAGCACTTACTTAACAAGCACATAGCAATTCAGGAAGCGTTGATGGCATACGCCACGCAAGCGGTATGTTCCCACGGCGCTATTTGACTACTTATATATCCCTCATACCGAGGAAATACCATGAGCGAAAACATCAAACATATCTCCGACGCATCTTTTGAAGCTGACGTTTTGAAATCCGACAAGCCGGTCCTGGTGGACTTCTGGGCTGAGTGGTGCGGACCTTGCAAAGCGATCGCGCCGATTCTGGAAGAAGTCGCCAAGGAATATGACGGCAAGCTGCAAATCGCCAAGCTGGACGTCGATTCCAACCAGGCCATTCCAGCCAAATTCGGCATTCGCGGCATTCCGACGCTGATCCTGTTCAAGAACGGTGCGGCAGCTGCGCAAAAAGTCGGTGCCTTGGCCAAGGGCCAGCTGACTTCGTTCATCGACAGCAACATCTAAGAAGATTCAAGGCGGCGATACGCTCGTATTGCCGCTTGTTGTGCTTGCAAGTTAGCCTGATTAGATACTTGTGGCCTGTTCTTTAATTTACACACACCACGCAACTCCCTCCCCCACCTTTTACTATTCCCATCTCGGGACACTCATATGCACTTATCAGAATTAAAGGCGTTACACGTCTCCGCATTGCTTGAAATGGCAATTGGCCTGGACATCGATAACGCGGCGCGCCTGCGCAAACAAGAACTGATGTTCGCGATCCTCAAAAAACGCGCGAAATCGGGAGAACAGATTTTCGGCGACGGCGCCCTTGAAGTCCTGCCCGACGGCTTCGGCTTCCTGCGCTCGCCCGACGCCAGCTACATGGCGTCCACCGACGACATTTACATTTCGCCTTCGCAAATCCGCCGCTTCAACCTGCACACGGGCGACTCCATCGAAGGCGAAGTGCGTACGCCAAAAGACGGCGAGCGCTACTTCGCACTGGTCAAGGTCGACAAGGTCAACGGCGAAGCGCCGGAAGCGTCCAAGCACCGCATCCTGTTCGAAAACCTGACTCCGCTGCATCCGAACAAGATCATGCAGCTGGAGCGCGACATGCGCGGCGAGGAAAACATCACCGGCCGCATCATCGACCTGATCGCGCCCATCGGGCGCGGCCAGCGCGGCCTGCTGGTGGCGTCGCCGAAGTCCGGCAAGTCGGTCATGCTGCAACACATCGCCCACGCCATCACCACCAACCATCCCGACACCGTCATGATCGTCCTGCTGATCGACGAACGTCCGGAAGAAGTGACCGAAATGCAGCGCTCGGTGCGCGGCGAAGTCGTGGCATCGACCTTCGATGAACCGGCAACGCGTCACGTGCAGGTTGCCGAAATGGTGCTGGAAAAAGCCAAGCGCCTGGTCGAAATGAAGAAAGACGTGGTCATCCTGCTGGACTCGATCACCCGTCTGGCGCGCGCCTACAACACCGTGATCCCGGCATCCGGCAAGGTCCTGACCGGCGGTGTCGATGCCAACGCGCTGCAACGTCCGAAGCGTTTCTTCGGCGCCGCGCGTAACGTCGAAGAAGGCGGTTCGCTGACCATCATCGCCACCGCGCTGATCGAAACCGGCAGCCGCATGGATGACGTGATCTATGAAGAATTCAAGGGCACCGGCAACATGGAAGTCCACCTGGAACGCCGCCTCGCCGAGAAGCGCGTCTACCCGGCAATCAACCTCAGCAAGTCCGGCACGCGCCGCGAAGAACTGCTGATCAAGCCGGACCAGTTGCAAAAGATCTGGGTCCTGCGCAAGCTGATGTACGACATGGACGAAATCGAAGCGATGGAATTCATCCTCGATAAAATGAAGTCGACCAAGAACAATGCAGAGTTCTTCGACATGATGCGTCGCGGCAGCTAAAAGCGGCCGACACAACGCCGCCGGCCGCGTTGCAACGCCTTGCCGGCGACGCCGTGTCAGCCACTTGCGCAGCAAGCGATTCCTCAAAAATCCGCCCCGAGCAATCCGGCGGATTTTTTTTCAGTACGATCCGTGCAGGCCGTTTGAGCAGATACCCCTGCTTTCTTCTCCGTCGTCCCAGCGAACGCCGGGACCCAGTGTCGTGACGACGTGCGATACGACGCTGGGTCCTGACTTTCGTCAGCACGACGGACGTATCAAAACATCATGATTCGCAGCGACGAACAACGTTCGCTCATTTCGTCCTTGCATTTTTTATAGCGGGCATGTGCCGCGAATACAGTAAACTGTCCCGACTCAATTCGCCGGCAAACAACAACAGGCAGTGCCGCAATGGCATGCCTCTTGCACGGCCGGCGAACGGGCATTCCGCCGGAATGCCGGGCAATTAACAAGATTAACGAGACTGACCGGTACGATGCACCAGCAGCGCCGGCAACCGATGCGCAAGCATTTATCGCCTGTCTGAAGGAGGCCGCGGCAACCTGCTGAGAACCGCGAGGCTCGCAGCGGTTTCCTTTCAGGCAACAACCAGCGAGCCGGACATGCTTTCGTGGCCGGAACCGCAGAAGATATCGCAATAGAACGTGAATTCCCCGGTCTTGTCCGGAATGAATCTGAGCTTGGATACCTTGCCCGGCAGCATGTCGGTCCGCACGCCGAAGTCCGGTGCATTGAAGCCCATGGGAATGTCGAGACTGGTCAGTTCCAATACCACCGGCACGCCTTTTTTCAAGGGAATCACGCTTGGCGAAAAGTCGAATCGCTTGGCCGTCACCTTGATGACCCGTTCCCTGGGCTGGGCTACGGCAATCGCCATCGCCCCCAATCCGCCTGCCGCGCAACCGGCCAGCAGCAGACGACGCTTCTTGTCGATCTCATTGTCAATTTTTTTCATATTCATGATTTCGCCGCTCCTACGGCCAGTTCGGTGAGCGTGTATTCGGTGCCGTTCGGTTCGGGTTTCACGGTCCGCACGCCAAGTCCCCGATACGGATGCGCACTGTCCCAGGACAAGGGCGTACGCTTGGCTTGCGAACCCGGCGCCGGCAGCGGAAAGATCAGCGACTTCGCGGAGTGATGCGCGATGTGGCCGGTCATGTGATGGTTTTCCTGATGGATGTGCCCGTAGAACACGGTGACGTTGGCATGCGGCATCAGCAGCTCGACCGCCTTGGCGCCGTCGCGCGTGGCCCAGTCCCATTGCGGATACAGGTCGAACAGCGGGCGATGCGCGAACACCACGATCCTGGCGTCGACCGGCTGCTGTTTCAGATCGGCGGCCAGCCAGGCGAGTTGTTCGTCGCCGATGCGTGCGGCCGGATCCGAGACGTTGTCCAGCACGATGAAATGCACTCCCTTGTGGTCGAAGGTGTAGTTCGTCTTGCCGAAAAACTCCTGATAGGCCTTGCCGTTGTCCAGCGCGGCGTCATGCTCGCCCGGCATGAAGTACACCGTCTTCACCTTGAGCGCCAACACGATCTCGCGGAACTGCGCCAGCCGCCGGCGGCGCTCGCGCGGGTCGTCCGTGGTGTGCGTCAGGTCGCCGGTGAAGACGATGAAATCCGGCACTTGCTCCAGGCCGTTCACGGTCGCGACGGCTTTCTGCAAGGTGCCCTTGGCGTCCGGATTGACGTCGCCCTCAAACCCCCAGTGCGAATCGGACAGCTGCACGAAGAAGAAATCTTCTTTCCCTGCAACGCCCATCGTCTCCGCCGCGGCCGCCCAACCGCTCAGGCCGGACGCAAAGATGACGCCGCCCAGCCCTGCCAGGCGGAGAAAATTGCGCCTGTCGACGCCGTTGTTTGCGTTGTTGCTGGTGTGATTGTTCGCATCATTGTTACTATCGTTGCCCATGACGTCCTCCAAGGTTGACCGATCACCTGATCGATACCTCCCTAAACCGCCGTCCCGGAAAATTTATTCCCGTTATTTTTTTCGCCAAATCGGGAATAAATCGAAGGCATTGCCAGTCTCGTACTGATAACCAATGGAAATGCGTGCATGACCGACCCGATAAAGAACCGACGATTTCACATGCTGGTGATGCCGCACCTGAACTCGGCCTTCAACCTGGCCTGCTGGCTGACACGCAGCCGGCACGACGCGGAAGATCTGGTGCAGGAAGCCAGCCTGCGCGCCTTCCGGTTCTTCGATGGATTTCATGGCGACGATGCCCGCGCCTGGCTGCTCACGATCGTGCGCAATACCTTCTACACCTGGTATCAGGAGAATCATGCGCAACAGCAGGACACGCTCTTCGACGAGGAATTTCACAGCCTCGACGCCACGGATGCCGTCGACATGCACTACCGCGACAACAATCCGGAGCAACTGCTGTTGCGCAAGGATAGCGAACGGCAGTTGCAACAGGGACTTGCAGCCTTGCCGCTGGAGTTTCGCGAGGTGATGGTGATGCGCGAACTGGAGGAGCTGTCGTACAAGCAGATCGCCGGCATCGTCGGCATCCCGATCGGCACGGTGATGTCGCGTCTCGGCCGCGGCCGCAAACTGCTGGCAAGAATTCTTGCTCCGGCAAATCAGGGGGAATGATGGAACACAGCGAAATCATGGAACTGCTGCCGGCTTATGTCGACCAGGAACTCGGCATAGCGGAAACGCTGACCGTGCAACGCCATCTGGATACCTGCCCGGAGTGCCAGCGCGAATACGCCGAACAATTGGCGCTGAGCAAACGCATCCGCACCGAAACCGCTTACTTCAAGGCGCCGCCCGACCTTGCCGCCCGCGTTGCCGACGCATTGCCGCAAGACAAGCCGCATCGGAGCAGTCTGTCCGGCTTCCCGGCGCGCTGGAATCTTGGCTGGCTGCAAGTCGGCACCGCGATGGCGACCTTGCTGGTCGCGGTCTGGAGCGCCGGCCTGTACCTCAACCTGCCGACGGCCGAGGAGCGCCTGACGGAAGAAGCCATCTCCAACCACGTGCGCTCCCTGCAGGCCGACCATCTGACCGACGTCGCCTCCACCGACCAGCACACGGTGAAGCCGTGGTTCAACGGCAAGCTGAATTTTTCGCCGATGGTGATCGATCTGGCGCCCCAGGGTTTCGTGCTCGAAGGCGGCCGGCTGGATTACCTCGATGGTCATCCGGTGGCGGCGCTGATCTATCGGCGCCAGAAACATCCGATCAACCTGTACATCTGGCCTGCCAGCGGCAAGGATGCCGGGCCGCAGGCCGGGAGCAGCCGCGGCTATCATGTGGTGCGCTGGACGGCCGATGAGATGAATTACTGGGCGGTGTCCGACGTGGCGGAAAACGAATTGCTGAAGTTCTCCGGAATTCTGAGGCTGGCGACGCATCAGTAAGACAAGCGGCCTATTTTCATTGAAAAGCCGTGACGCGCGTCGCGGCTTTTTTATGCGCAACGGTCGCGGAAAAATCGCATGACCGCGGTTTTCTGCGTACACTAGAACTCATTTCATAAATAGGCGTGAGATGCGTTCTTCCCAGAAAGGGTGCTGGCAAGGCGTGCGACGCGTCGTGTGCCGGGGCACACGCAAGGAGCACAACGCGGCCAGCGCCCTTTCTGGGAAGAACCCGTAGGGAGCGGCCTGTTTGGGCGAATTGCCGCGTTACGAATCAGGGTCAAGACGCCCAGTCTTGACCCTGATTCGCGCCTTGCACTTCATCCCAAACAGGGCAAGCTCGCACTCACGCCTATTTATGAAATGAGTTCTACTATTTCAGACGCTTCGGTCAGAACAAAAACAGACCGAGCCAAAACAAATAAGAATCAAAGCAGAGACAAGCAAAGACGGGCACCTTCGGCCCATCCTCCGGCAACAATTTCATCATCGGCATCACCAGCGTCATTGGCATCCGCAGCATCGTTGTATGTCATAGAAAAAAGCGGCACACCGGCTATTTACCCATACCGGGCAGTAAAAGCAGCCGTCTGCCAGGCGGCATAAAAACAGCAGCATCGCAAAGACAACCAATCAGGAGGAGCAAAGATGAAAGTCAGGATGACAGCCATCGCGGCGACCGTGGCCGCCGCATTTGCAGGGGGATTCGCCGCACCGGCGGCAGCGCAGATTTCAGGAGACGTCGTCAGGATCGGCCTGATCACCGACTTGTCGGGCGTCTACATCGACATCGACGGCCAGGGCGGCGTCGAAGCGATCAAGATGGCGATCGCCGACTTCGGCGGATCGGTCAACGGCAAGAAGATCGAGCTGGTCACCGCCGACCATCAGAACAAGGCCGACATCGCCGCCTCCAAGGCGCGCGAATGGTTCGACCAGCAAGGCGTGGACATGCTGATCGGCGGCACCAATTCCGGCACCAGCCTGGCCATGGCCAAGGTGGCGGCGGAAAAGAAGAAGACTTTCATCGCCGTCGGCGGCGCCACCGCGCGGCTGACCAATGAGGAATGCTCGCCCTACACCATCCACTACGCCTACGACACGGTCGCCCTGGCCAAGGGAACCGGCTCGGCCATCGTCAAGAATGGCGGCAAGACATGGTATTTCCTGACCGCCGACTATGCCTTCGGCGCATCGCTGGAGAAGGACACCTCCGACATCGTCAAGGCCAACGGCGGCACCGTCGTGGGTGGAGTAAAACATCCGCTGGGCGCGTCGGACTTCTCGTCCTTCATGCTGCAGGCGCAGGCGTCGAAAGCGCAGATCCTGGGCCTGGCCAACGCCGGCGGCGACACCATCAACTCGATCAAGGCCGCCAACGAATTCGGCATCAACAAGACCATGAAGCTGGCCGGCCTGCTGATGTTCATCAACGACGTGCATGCGCTGACCCTGCAGGTCACGCAAGGCATGTACCTGACCGACGGCTGGTATTGGGACATGAACCAGGAAACCCGCGACTGGTCCAAGCGCTACTTCGCCAAGATGAAACGCATGCCGTCGATGCTGCAGGCGGCGGACTATTCGGCGACGACCCAGTACCTGAATGCGGTCAAGGCCAGCGGTACGGACGATCCTGACAAGGTCATCGCGCAGATGCACAAGACCAAGATCAACGACTTCTTCGCCAAGAACGGCACCATCCGCCCCGACGGCCGCATGGTGCACGACATGTATCTGATGGAAGTGAAGAAGCCGTCCGAGTCGAAGTATCCGTGGGATTACTACAAGGTGGTGCAGACCATTCCGGGCGAACAGGCCTGGACCACCAAGGCGGAATCCAAGTGCGCGCTGTGGAAATAAGTCTTTCATGACAAACTGACAAGCCTGCCCGCCGGATCTCGCATCCGGCGGCAATCCGGACTGCCGGCTGACTTGTGTTCGGGCCCGAAAAGCGTTTCGATCGACGGAAAACAACATCTCCGCTTGACCAAGGCCATTCAGGCCTAACGCAAACCTATGCAAACCCATGATTTCATTGTACAATTTCGGACTTTTCACCCCCGGCAAGTGATCGACAATCGGGTCAAGAGGCAAGACGACCGACGAAGTGACGATTGGCTACCATTTAATCTCAAGGCAAAAAAATGAAACAAGGCATTCACCCGGATTACCGCGAAGTTCTGTTCCACGACGTTTCGAACGACTTCAAGTTCATCACCCGCTCGACGATCGGCACACGCGAAACGGCCGAATTCGAAGGTAAAGAATACCCACTCGTGAAGATTGAAGTTTCTTCCGAATCGCACCCGTTCTACACCGGCAAGCACAAGATCGTCGACACCGCCGGCCGCGTTGAGAAATTCCGCCAAAAGTTCGGCACAGTCGGTTCCAAGACTGCAGTCGCAGCAGAATAATCTCTGCACGATGTCAAAAAAGGCAGCTCAGGCTGCCTTTTTTGTTTTTTGCCCGCCGCATGCGGGCGAACTGTCTCATCTGCCTCAGCCGGCATGTGTTCACCCCTATGGCCGTTACGGTCAAATACAACTTTTAACAGGGTTTTGCTGCACAATATCGCCTGCAAACTTGTCGACAAACGATACCCTGAATTTGCACTCCAACAGTGCATCAAAACTAAACAAGAGCAATAACACCTTGATGAAGCCAGTCCGCCTACCTGCCGCCGCGACCAATGCACTGCCTCGCTGGGGCCTGCTCGCACTCGGCCTGCTCTATATCCTGCCCGGCCTGATCGGCCGCGACCCGTGGAAGAACGACGATGCCGCCAGCTTCGGCATCATGTGGACCATGGCGCACGGCACGCTGCAGGACTGGCTGGCGCCGAACATCGCCGGCCTGGCGATGCCGGCGGAAAGCCCGCTGGCCTACTGGTTCGGGGCGCTGTGCATCAAGCTGTTCGGCTGGCTGCTGGGCGATCCGCTGGCGGCGCGCATTTCTACCGTGGCCTGCTTCCTGATCGGCTCGCTGTCGATCTGGTACGCGACCTACCTGCTGGGCCGCCGCAACGAAGCGCAACCGCTCAAGCTGGCCTTCGGCGGCCAGCCGGAGCCGCGCGACTTCGGCCGCACGCTGGCCGACGGCGCCTTCCTGATTTATCTCGGCTTCCTCGGCCTGCTGCTGCATAGCCATGAAACCAGCGCCAAGACCATGCAGATCGCGCTGGTGGCTTATGCGCTGTACAGCTCGGCGCGCGTGTTCGACACCAACAAGGTGCGCCAGGCCCTGGCGCTGGGCGCGACGCTCGGCCTGCTGGTGCTGACGCACGGCTGGCTGCTGCCCAGCGGCCTGCTGATCGGCCTGCTGGTGTTGTCGGGCCTGTACTACCGCCCGGTCTTCAAATCATTGCTGGGCGTGTCGCTGCCTGCCGCGCTGGCGATCTGCGCGATCTGGGTGCTGTCCATCCGGGCGCTGCTGCCGGAAGCCGGTGCACAGTTCTCCACCTGGCTGAGCTGGAACAGCTATCAGCTGAACTGGCCGACCATGGCCTCGCTGAAATTCTTCCTCAAATACGGCGTCTGGTTCGCCTGGCCGGCCTGGCCGTTCGCCGGCTGGGCCGTGTACGCCTGGCGCCGCCAGCCGCATTCGCTGCATATCTCGCTGCCGCTGGCGTTCTTCATCCCGTTGACCTTGCTGGTGCTGCTCAACGTGCACAGCGAAGAAGGCATCCTGTTGCCGCTGCTGCCGGCGCTGGCGATCCTTGCCGCATTCGGCCTGCCGACCATGAAGCGCGGCGCCATCAATGCGGTGGACTGGTTCTCGGTGATGACATTGACGACCTGCGCGGCCTTCATCTGGATCGGCTGGATCGCCAAGGAAACCGGCTGGCCGGCGCAGATCGCCAAGAACGCCTACAAGCTGGCGCCGGGCTACCAGCCCGGCTTCAACATGATCGCGCTGGCGATTGCGGTCGTGACGACCATTTTCTGGATATTGCTGGTGCACTGGCGCATCTCGCGTCGTCCATCGGTGTTGTGGCGCGCGGTGGTGCTGTCGTCGGGCGGCGTGGTGCTGTGCTGGGTGCTGCTGATGACCTTGTGGCTGCCATGGGTCAACTACGGCAAGAGCTACGCCGGCGTCGCGCAGCAGATCGAAGAAAAGATGTCGGCCGTCAAGCAATGCGTGGAATCCAACGTCGGACCGGCGCAACGCGCTTCGTTCGCCTACTTCGGCCATGTCCGCTTTGAAGACCGTCCGGACAGGCGCTGCGATTTCCTGCTGCTGCAAGACAGTATCGACAACCAGAACGCCGAACAGATGTTGCGCCAGTACCAAGGCAACTGGCAATTGCTGTGGGAAGGCCGCCGTCCGTCCGACCGCGACGAGCGCTTCCGCCTGTATCGCCGCATTGGGCAATAATCGAGGCGGCGCGCGCCGGACGTCTGCACTGCGCTCCATTCACACAGAAAATAAAACGCAGGCTTCCTCAAGAAGCCTGCGTTGATCGTTTATCGCATGAACCAACGCTTCCCTACCTTCCGCATCGCCTCGCTGGCCTGGCCCATCCTGATAGGCCAACTGGCGCTGATCGCCAACGGCGTCATCGATACCGCCATGGTGTCGCGCTTTTCTGCGATGGACCTGGCTGCGCTGGCGCTGGGCGTATCGATCTACGTGAGCGTTTTCGTCGGTCTGTCGGGCGTATTGCAGGCGCTGTTGCCTATCATCGGCCAGCTCTACGGCGCGCGACGGCTGGAAGACATCGGCCGCGAAGTGAAGCAGGGACTGTGGCTGGCATTTTTCCTCAGCTGCGTCGGCTGCCTGGCGCTGCTGTTCTCCCCCGCTTTCCTGTCTTTCGCGCAGGCTTCGCCCGAACTGGCGGAAAAGGCCACGCTTTACCTGCGCATCGAAGCGCTGGCGTTGCCGGCGACGCTGGGCTTTCGCGTCTATGCCGCGCTCAATACGGCGATCGCGCGTCCCAAGATGGTCATGGAGATCCAGATCGGCGCGCTGCTGCTGAAGATCCCCCTCAATGCCTGGTTCATCTTCGGCGGACTCGGCTTGCCGGCGTTCGGCGGTCCGGGCTGCGCCATCGCCACCAGCCTGATTGCGTGGCTGATGCTGCTGACCGGCTGGATGCTGGTGCGCAAGGCGCCGATCTATCGCGAACTGAAGGTCTTCGGCAGCGGCTTCATCAAACCGCAATGGGCGGCGCAGCGCAGCTTGCTGAAACTGGGCATTCCCATGGGCCTGAGTTATTTCATCGAAGTGACCGCCTTCACGCTCATGGCGATCTTCATCGCGCGCCTGGGCGCCGTCGCCGTGGCCGGGCACCAGATCACGGCCAACGTCGGCACGGTGCTGTACATGCTGCCGCTGTCGCTGGCCAATGCGACCGGCACGCTGGTGGCGCAAGCCATCGGTGCGCGCGACTGGCGCATGGCAAAGACCATCTCCCGTGCCGGCATCCGACTGTCGGCGATTCTGTCCGTACTTATAGGCGTGATCGTGTGGTTTGCGCGCGAAGACATCATTCGCGCCTATACGCCGGATGAGGTGATCATCGCCTCGGCGTTGCCCCTGTTCCTGTTCATCGCCTTCTATCAGTTGTTCGACTCGCTGCAAGTCACGACCGCATTCGTATTGCGTGCTTACAAGGTCGCGGTAATTCCTACGGTGATCTATGCAGTGGCGCTGTGGGGTGTGGGACTAGGCGGCGGTTACATTCTGGGGCTAGACCCCTTCGGGTTGTCGCCGACGTGGCTGCATGGCGCAGCGGGATTCTGGCTCGGCAACAGCGCCAGCCTGGGTGTAGTGGCTTTCTTCCTGATCTGGTATTTGCGCGTGGTGCAGCGGCGCATTGCTGCCGCCAACTGACAAGAATCACTCAGGCGAAGGCACGTCCCGGCCCCAGCAGTTGTTGCATGTCGACGGCCGCCGCGGGGCGGCCCAGCAGGAAGCCCTGCACCTGATCGCATTTGAGTTTCTGCAGCGCCTCAAGTTGCGCTTCGGTCTCCACCCCTTCCGCCACCACCTCCATGTTCAGGGCATGCGCCAGCGCAATGATCGCCGACACGATGGCCGGGCCGGAGTCGCCGCCCTGATCGAGGCGCGAGGTGAAGAAGCGATCGATCTTGATCTGGCGGCAGTGGAATTGCTGGAGGTAGGCGAGACTGGAATAACCCGCGCCGAAATCGTCGATGGCGATATCGAAGCCGAGCGTCTGCAGATCGGTGATGATGCGCGCGGACTTTTCGACGTTCTTCATTGCCGCCGTTTCCGTGATCTCGAACATCAGCCGCTGCGGCGCGATGCCGGCCTGGCCGACGATGGCGGTGACGCTGTCGACCAGATCCGGACGCATCTGCAGCGGCGACAGATTCAGCGCCACCTTCACCGGCGGCAAACCTTGCGCATCCCAGCGCACGATCTGCGCGCACACTTCTCGCAACACCCAGTCGCCGATGGGAATGATTTGCCCGGACCTTTCGGCAATCGGGATGAACTCGGTCGGGCTCATGCTGCCGAGCTCGGGATGATTCCAGCGCAGCAATGCTTCCACGCCTGTCAGCGTGCGCTGCCGGCCTTCGAATTTGGGTTGGAAATGCAGCGACAGCTGGTTGTGCTCCACCGCCTGCTGCAAGGCGTGGCGGATGGTCAGGTGGCGCATCGCGCTGGCGTGCATGGCCGGCTCGAAGAAGCGATAGGTGTTGCGGCCGTTTTGCTTGGCTTCGTACATCGCCGCATCGGCATTTTTCATCAGCACATCGACGGTCTCGCCGCTGTTCGGGTATACCGCGATGCCGATGCTGGACGTCACGCGCAGGGTCGCTTCGTCGACGCGGAAATCCTGGCGCAGCACGCTGAGGATGTTCTCGGATAAATTCTCCACCACCTCCGGCGACGCCAGGTTGCTCATCACCACCACGAACTCGTCGCCGCCGATGCGCGACACCATGTCTTCGCCGCGAATGCAGGCGCGAATGCGCTGGCCGACCGCAATCAGCAAACCGTCGCCGACCGCATGGCCGAGCGAGTCGTTGATCGCCTTGAAACCGTCCAGGTCCATGAACAGCACCGCAAACGACAGGCCGCTGCGCTTGGAAACATGAATCGCGTGCTGGATGCGTTCGGCCAGCAAAGCGCGATTCGGCAAACCCGTCAGCACGTCGTGCGTGGCGAAATGCAGCAGCTTGTCATTGGTGCGGCCGACGATCTTCTTGAGCAATTTGGTCTTTTGCGCGCCGCTGAAAATCAACGCGGCGATCAGCACGAACAGTGTGCCGAGCAGCACCACGCTCATCAGATTGTCGCGATCCATATTACCGTAGGTGCCGCTGATGCCGTCCGGAGAGAAGTTTGCGGCCGCCATGTTCAGGCAGTGCATGAAGAAGATGCCGAGACCGAGCACCGCCGCCAGCGTGACGCGCTTCCAGAAATGATCGCTCTTGCGCGCATTGAGCGTATAGATAATCCAGATATTGAGTACGGCCACGGCCATCGTCAGCAGCACCGACAGGATTTCCAGCCAAGGCGTGTAGCGCACTGCCGGCGTGATTTGCATGGAATGCAGACCGAGGTAATGCACCAGCGCCATGCCCGCCCCTAGCGCAATGCCGTCGCCCAGCATGCGCGTGCGGCGCAGGCGGCGTTGCGTGGCGCGCTGCAGGAGATAGAACGAGAGCGCGATGCACAGCAGCAGCGACAGCGTCGTCAGGAACGCGTTGTAACCGACATTGATCGGCAACTGGAACGCCAGCATGCCGGTGAAGTGCGTGGCCCACATGCCGACGCCGAACACCATCGCACCGCCGCCGACCCACATGCGGCGATAGCGCGCGGTTTCCTGGGATGAAATGCGTTCAGCGATTTCCAATACCGTGTACGAAGCAAGCGTCGCAACGAATAGTGAAAAACCCATCAGCAAAAGGTTATAGGAGCCAGCCATGATCTGAAAAATTCGTCTGCATGTTCTTTACGAACCGCACCATCCAAACTGCCAGTGACGGAATGAATCTCGATAATTCACAACAACCAATGCCGCTCGATCCCATGCAACACACAGGCATGCATCAGATTCCTTACGTATTCAAAACGAGAGAAAAAGCGTCGCGGAAATACTATTGATTTGCTTTGATTCGCGCTTGACTTTTCTGCGCGTGCTTGTCATCGTCATTTGCTGATTATTCATTCGGACGATCCGCGCAATCCCTTTATCCGCGCCTATTCTAGCCTGTCTCAACTAAAAAATCCCGGCTTCTTCCAGGGAGTTTTTTATATCGAAAGTTAACTGAATCTTTTAACAAGCTCTCAAAATTTTTTACTTGCTTGACGACATGAGGCAACCCGACATTCATCCCGGTAGCTTGTCTCGGAAAAACCTGCGCACAAAGTCACGTTACCGGCCTGAAAGTCTTGCTGGACATCATGTTGACAGATTCCGACACGTTACAATTGTTATCTATCAGTCAAGTTAAAAATAAGACAAGATAGACAAAACGACGCAGCAATTTGCGGAGTTGATTATAAGTCACATCCTTCGCGTAATTATTCAGAAACGCAAACGTACCCATTTTTTAGCTGCTAGGCAGTAACTTCCAGTCATGGAAAACGCGAACGAAAAATTTGCAAAACGACTGCGCGCCTCGATGGAAAAAGCGGGATATGAGCCCAAACCTGCAGTCCTGGAACGCGAGTTCAATTTGCGCTATTGGGGAAAGCCGATGACGTTGCACGGTGTGCGTCGCTGGCTTCTCGGCGAGTCGATGCCGAATCAGGACAAGCTGGAGACGCTTGCCGAATGGCTGATTGTCACGCCGCAACACCTGCGCTTCGGCGAAGAGATCGGCAAACGCATCGACAAGCGCCGCGCTCACTGGGAAGAAGCCATCGGCTACCGCGAACGGGAAGCCTTCGAAGCCTTCATCAATCTTCCCGCGCCGCAACGCAAAATCGTCAAGGAAGTGATCTTTGCCTTCGCGCAAGTTACTTCACCTGCGGCAACAAAAGCTGCTCCAAAAACCAAAGCCTGATCGTCCATTTCCGATCGCTGTTTCAGCAACGGAACAAGATACGATTGCCGCACTTTTGCTCGCTTGCATCGTTCGTTCAATTTGTTTGCCTGCATTGCCTGACTGACCGCCCGATACTGTCGCGCCGACTTACCTCGCAGCAATTTCCCCTGCGACCGCCGCGCAATGTTCCACCTGCTCCACGATCGCCTCGGGCACGGATTTTTCTCCCGCCAGCACAGCCTTGATCCAGCGCGCAGTCGCTTCCGCATCGCGGCCTTCGGGCAAGTCCGGGATCTCTTCCGCCACCTTTTGCTTTTCCACCAACAGCGTGCGCTGCCCGGCATGGAACCAGTCGATCTGTTGCGCGCGCCGCGCGTTGGCGACCGTCTCGCCTTCGGTGCCGCGCATCAGGAATGCATCGCCGCGGGCATGCGGTGCAGCAGTAACGAAATAGGCCGCCAGCATCTCCAGATATTCGGGATGCGTGTAAGAGGTCAATCGCAATGCCGGACCGGCGAACGGCTGCATGATCTTGACCAGCGTATGCGTCGAGTTGCGCACGCCCAGCACGCGGCGCATCGCCAGCAAGCGCGCCATCTTCGGCGCCAGCGACTGGATCGGCATGAACGCCGGCTCGCCGCGCGCCAATGCCGCCTGCGCCTCTTCCACGCTATTGGCGTGATGGAGGCCGAGCGCTTCGAAAATCTCCGCACTGGTGATGCGCTGCGGATCATGCGTGACGCCATGCATGAGCACGGGCACGCCTTCACGCGCCAGCAGCAGCGCCAGCAACGGCGTCAGGTTGGCCATGTGACGCGAACCGTTGTAGCTGGGGATGATGACCGGCGCGTATTTGCCCGGCGGCGCCTGCAGCGGCGTGAACGAGGCTTCGGATGCATCGAGGAAGCCGGCGATCTCTTCCACCGATTCCCCCTTGACGCGCATGGACAGCAGAATCGCGCCCAGTTCAAGATCGCTGACGCGGCCGTCCAGCATCGCGCCGTACAACTGCGCCGCATCCTCGCGCGACAGACTGCGCGCGCCGTCCTTGCCGCGGCCGATTTCCTTGATGAAGCGAGCCGCAGCCAGCATTTCTACGCCTGTGTCCTTTGCATCCGTCATGGTTTATTCTCGTCCATTGCTCTCATTTTTCATGTGCGCAAGGGTACACCAAGCACGATTCATTGTCCGCTGCCGGGGCGGCAGGCGCCTTTCCTTTACAATAGCGCCTTCGGACGCATCGGCGTTCTCACTGTTTTCCCCTGCTGCAATGATAGTTCTCGGTGTCGAATCTTCCTGCGATGAAACCGGCCTGGCGTTATACGACACGCAAAAAGGCCTGCTCGCCCACGCCCTGCATTCGCAAATCGCGATGCACGAGGAATACGGCGGCGTCGTCCCCGAGCTGGCCTCGCGCGATCACGTGCGGCGCGCCATTCCTTTGCTCAGGCAGGTATTCGAAAAAAGCGGCATCGCCCGCAACGACATCGACGCCATCGCCTACACGCAAGGTCCCGGCCTTGCCGGCGCGCTGCTGGTCGGCGCGTCGGTAGCGTGCGGACTTGCTCTGTCGCTGGACAAGCCGGTGGTCGGCGTGCATCACCTGGAAGGCCATTTGCTGTCGCCGCTGCTGTCGTCCAATCCGCCGCAATTTCCGTTCGTCGCCTTGCTGGTGTCAGGCGGTCACACGCAATTGATGCGCGTGGACGGCGTCGGTCGATATGAACTGCTCGGCGAAACACTCGACGACGCCGCCGGCGAAGCCTTCGACAAATCGGCCAAGCTGCTCGGCCTCGGCTATCCTGGCGGACCGGCGATTTCGCGACTGGCGGAATTCGGCAACCCCGGCGTGTATCAGTTGCCGCGTCCGATGCTGCACTCCAAGAACTTCGACTTCAGCTTTTCCGGCCTCAAGACCGCCGTCCTGACCGTCGTCAAGAACCAGACCACCAACATCTGCGAGCAGGACAAGGCCGACATCGCGCGCGCCTTCGTCGACGCCATCGTCGACGTGCTGGTCGCCAAGTGCATGAATGCGCTCAAGCACACCGGCATGAAACGCCTGGTGATCGCCGGCGGCGTCGGCGCCAACAAGCAGTTGCGCGAGGCCCTGAACGCTGCGGCGGCAAAGCGCCGCTATCAGGTGTTTTATCCGGAGCTGGAATTCTGCACCGACAACGGCGCGATGATCGCCTTCGCCGGCGCCATGCGCTTGCAGGAACATCCCGAAGCCGCCAAGCGCGACTATGCCTTCAGCGTGCGACCGCGCTGGCCGCTGGATGAATTGCGTATCCAGGCCTGAATCGGATTCTTTGGCGCATGAAAAAAGCCCGGCATGAACCGGGCTTTTTCACATCCGGCGAAACATTTACTTCTTCTTCGAACCGATCTTGCTTTCCTTGCCGGCCAGCAGATTGGCGATGTTCTTGCGGTGGCGATAGATCAGCAAGGCGCTCATTGCCAGCACCGCCAGCAGGATGCCGTCGGCGCTGCCGAACAGCAAGCCGTAATAGAACGGTGCAAACACGCTGGCGATCAGCGCCGCCAGCGAGGAGTAACGGAAGGCGTAGGCGATCACCAGCCAGGTCGCCAACGTTGCGACGCCGAGCCAGACATTGAGCGCCAGCAGGATGCCCAGCGCGGTCGCCACGCCCTTGCCGCCGACGAAGCGGAAGAACACCGGCCACAGGTGCCCCAGGAAGACCGCGATCGTCACCAGCGCGATACCGGTGTCGTCGACGCCGTATTGCGGACCGAACTTCATGGCCAGCCAGACCGCCAGCCAGCCTTTGAAACCGTCGCCGATCAGGGTCAGTACGGCGGCCTTCTTGTTGCCGCTACGCAGGACATTGGTAGCGCCCGGATTCTTCGATCCATAGGTGCGCGGATCGGACAAGCCGAAGGCCTTGCTCACGACGACCGCGAAGGAAATGGAGCCGATCAGGTAGGCCGCAATTGCAAACAATACTGTATTCATCTGTTCCTCTTTTACTCTCTTGTTTTCTTCTCTATGCCGCCTCTGTATTGCAGCGGCTTGGGATTGCTTATTCTTCCAGCGCGCAGTGTACAGGTTTGCCCGGCAAGACCTTGACGATCACTTCCGGTGCGATGCCGATCAGGAAACCGCGACGCCCGCCATTGATGTAAATCTTCGGCAATTCAAGGATGCTGCCTTCGACATACACCGGCATGGCCTTGCGCGTGCCGAACGGCGAGGTGCCGCCGATCAGGAAACCCGAATGGCGGTTGGCCACCTCCGGCTTGCAAGGCTCCACCGACTTGCAGCCGATCTGGCGCGCCAGGTTCTTGGTCGAGACTTTGCGGTCGCCGTGCATCAGCACCAGCATGGGCTTGGCGGCCTCGTCCTGCATCACCAGCGTCTTGACCACGCTGTGCTCGTCCACGCCCAGTTCGCGCGCCGACACGCTGGTGCCGCCGTGCTCTTCGTAAGCGTAAGGATGTTCGGTAAAGGCGACGCCCTGCTTGCGCAGGAACTGCGTGGCGGGAGTTTCGGAGATGCGGTCTTTTCTGGAGCTCATTTAATACGCTTGCGGAACCCTGAGTTGGCGCACATTATGCCACCACTTTTACCGCTGGCCGCTCAACCACGAGGATGATGTTCGGCGTGCAGTTTTTTCAGCCGCTCGCGCGCCACGTGGGTATAGATCTGGGTGGTGGAAATATCCGCATGTCCCAGCAGCAACTGCACCACGCGCAAATCGGCGCCGTGGTTCAGCAGATGCGTGGCGAAGGCGTGGCGCAAGGTGTGCGGCGACAACGGCGCGCGGATGTCGCCTTGCAGCGCGTATTTCTTGATCAGCGTCCAGAACATCTGGCGCGTCATGGCGCCGCCGCGCGCGGTGACGAACAAGGCATCGTCGATCTGGCCTTCCAGGATCAGCGGACGGCCGTCGCGCAGGTAGCGCTCGATCCAGCTGCGCGCTTCTTCGCCGAAAGGCACGAGACGGGTTTTATTACCCTTGCCGGTGATGCGCAGCACGCCCTCGTTCATGCCGACTTCCACCGACTTGAGCAACACCAGCTCCGACACGCGCAAGCCGCTGGCGTACATCAGCTCCAGCATGGTCCGGTCGCGCAGGCCCAGCGGCGTGGACACGTCCGGCGCCGCCAGCAGGGCCTCGACCTGGCCTTCCGACAGCACCTTGGGAAAACGCGGCGGCTGCTTGGCCGAGCGCAGGCGCAGGCAGGGATCCTCTGTGATGCGGTTCTGGCGCAGCGCCAGCAGGAAGAAACGCTTGAGCACCGCCAGCCGGCGATTGGCCGAGCTGGGCTTGGTATCGGCATGGCGCGCGGCGAAATAGGCATTGAGGTCGTCCGCGGTTGTTGCCAGCAAATCCTTGTGTCGCTGCGTCTGCAGCCAGTGTGCGAACAGCGTCATGTCGCGCCGGTAAGCTTCCAGCGAATTCTTGGCGAGGCCGTCTTCCAGCCACAAGGTGTCGCAAAACTCGTCGATGGCGGCCAGGCTGGCGCCGGTGGCCTCGACCTTGGGCGCCTTGCCGGCGGCTGTCTTGCGAGATTTCGGCGCGGGCTTGGCGGTCTGGGCAGGCTTGGCGGATTTGCGGGGCTCGACGGTCTTGTCTGCTTCAGTAGCCATCGACGCCTTCGTGCGCCAGCAGCCAGCGCTTCACGCTCAGGGGAAAGCCGTCCTCATCGTCATGATGCGAAAAGCCACCCAATCCGCCCGATGCGGTCACGCGATGACAGGGAACCACCAATGGAAACCAGTTGGCGCCGCAAGCCTGTCCGACTGCACGCGGCGCCGACTGGATGAACTTGGCGATCTGGCCGTAGGTGCGCACTTCGCCACGGGGAATCGACGAAATCGCCGCCCAGACCCTGCGCTGGAACTCCGAACCGACCTCGGCCAGCGGCAATTTGAACTTGTAGTCCGGCTTGTCGATGTAGCGCAGAATCTGCTTCGCGGCCTTGTCGGCCAGCGCATCGGTGGCGTCTTTTTCGCGGAAGTGCTTGGGCAGGTACACCATTTCCAGAATCACGCCCGCCGAGGTGCGAATGCCGACCCCGCCGAACGGTACGTGTACGATGGCAGAAAAAATATCGCCCGCCTGGGTATTCTTCATCATTCAGACATATAAATGGAATACGCTATTTAAGCACATCGTCGCCGGTCCCTGCCAATCCAACGGAAGAACACTACGCCCATGCCAGTCAGCCACGCCGATCACCTTGTCATCACCGCCCCGACGCTCGCCGAGGGGGTCGCCTACATCGAGCAAACGCTGGGCGTCTCGCCGCGGGCCGGCGGCGAACATGTCCGCCTTGGCACCCATAATGCCCTGCTGAAACTGGGACGCGGATTTTATCTGGAAGTGATTGCCGTCAACCCGTCGGCGCCGCCGGCGGAACGCGCTCGCTGGTTCGGCCTGGATCATCTGCCCGCCGGCAGCAAGCCGCGCCTGGCGAGCTGGGTGGTGCGCACCGACGACATCGATGCGGCGGCCGCAGCGTCCGAAATCCCGCTCGGCCCGGTCGAAGACATGAGCCGCGGCGCGCTGCAATGGCGCATCACCATTCCCCTTGACGGCAAACCTGCGATGGACGGCGTCATGCCCAGCCTGATTCAATGGAACACCTCCAGCCATCCGACCGACAACATGCCGGATCAGGGCTGCTCGCTGGCGAAGCTGGAAGGTTTCCATCCCGAGGCCGACGTCATCACCGAAAACCTCAAGCTGATCGGCCTGCAAAGCCACGTCGCCATGCATCGACCGGCGCCGGGCCAGACGCCGCACCTGCTGGCGCTGATACAGACCCCGACCGGAATGCATCCGCTCGGCCTGTCGGGATGAATACCGACGCTGCCTGGCGACAAATCCGGCCCCGGAAATAAAAAAGGCGCATCTCGCGATGCGCCTCAAACTAACCCCTGTGCGTTCCGGCCGTTTCAACAGTCTCTTGAACCCACGTCTCCTCAGTATCCTCGGTATTAATACCGTTTGTTATGTATCACCCACTTTAAATTCCGTTTTTTAAAGCATGACCGACAACAACATCGTTACTAAGCTGCGACTAAAAATTCCGATGTCTTTTCAGACGAAGGTCGCACTTTAACAGTACTTGTCCCGCATTAAAAGTACTTTTTGCGCAAATCGAAAACATACTTTTTGGCAATATTTCAAAAAAACAAACTCGCCGCCGGAAGCCGCCATCCGCCGGCTCGGGCGGCATTTTGTCAGTCAAACACCAGATTCGGCAACCACAGCGAAATCTGCGGCACATAGGTCACCAGCGCCAGGAACGCCAGCATCGTCAGCAGCCACGGCATGACTGCCACGGTCAGCTCGGTGATGCCCATCTTGGTAATGCCGGAAGCCACATACAAGTTCAGGCCTACCGGCGGATGGCACATGCCGACTTCCATGTTGACCACGATCAGGATGCCGAAGTGCACCGGATCGATGCCCAGCTTCATCGCCACCGGGAACAGGATGGGCGCCATGATCAGCACGATGGAGGACGGCTCCATCACGTTGCCGGCCAGCAGCAGCAGCACGTTGACCACCAGCAGGAAGGTGATCGGACCCAGGCCGCTGTCGGTGATCATCGCCGCCATCGCCTGCGGAATGTTTTCGCTGGTCACCAGGAAGGAGAACAGCACCGCGTTGGTGATGATATAGAGCAGCATCGCCGACATCGAAGCGGAATCCAGCAAGACCTTGGGCACCTTGCTCAGGCTCATGTCCTTGTAGACGAACACCGCAATGATGAACGCATACACCGCCGCCATCGCGGCCGCTTCCGTCGGCGTGAACGCGCCGCTATAGATCCCGCCCATCACGATGACGATCAGGAACAGGCCCCAGAAACTCTTGCGAAAAGCCACCGCGCGCTCGGCCCAGCTTGCCTTCGGCAGACGCGGATAGTTGTGCTTGCGCGCCAGGTACCAGGTCGTCAGGCCTAGCAGGAACGCCAGCATCAGCCCCGGCACGACGCCGGCCATGAACAGTTTTCCCACCGAAGTATTGGTTGACACCGAATACATCACCATCACGATCGACGGCGGGATCAGGATGCCCAATGCCCCCGAGGTGGTAATCACGCCGGCGCCGAACTTGTTCGGGAAACCCTGGCGCACCATTGCCGGCAGGATGATCGATCCGATCGCCACCACGGTTGCCGGCGACGAGCCGGATACCGCGGCGAACAAGCCGCATGCCATGACGCCGGCCAGCGCCAGGCCGCCGTGCCAGTGACCGACCATGGAGGTGGCGAAGTTGATCATGCGGCGCGCCACGCCGCCGTGCGTCAGGAAATTGCCGGCCAGGATGAAGAACGGAATCGCCATGATTTCGAACTTCTCGATCCCGGTGAACAACTTCAATGCCACCGACTGGATCGGCACGTCCGTCATCGTGAACAGGAAGGTCAGGACGGTCAGGCCGAGCGAAATCGAGACCGGCATGCCGGTCAGCATCAGGCCGAACAGCAGGATGAAAATGATGGCTGCGTTCATGCTTTTCCTCCGCTGATTTCTTCGTCCAGACCTTCGACGTAGGTATGGTCGTGCTTGGGCAATTCACCGGTCTTGATGAAGGCCCAGGCCACCTGGAGGAAACGGAAGCACATCAGGTAAGAACCCAGGGGAACGCACATGTAGACCATCCACATCGGCAGCTCCAGGACTTCGGAGGTGCTCGAATGCTGGCTGATTTCCCAGACGAACTCGGCGCCCAGCGTGCCGACGATGCCGGTGAACAAGGCGCCGGCCAGCAGTCCGAACACCACGAACTTGCCGCGCCATGGCGCGCTCATGCGATTGATCAGCACGTCGACGCCGACATGGATGCCGGTGCGCACGCCGTAAGCAGCACCGAACTTGGCCATCCATACGAACATATAGATGCACAGCTCCTGCGCCCAGCTGGTGTTCAACTGGATCAGTTCGTCCTGCAGCCAGGGAATCGGCAAGCCGGAGGCATAGCGGTGCACCACCGCGATGAAGATGATGACGGTCGCCGCCGCCATCAGCGTTGCAATGATCCACTCTTCCAAGTGGTCGAGAAATTTCAGCATCGTGTCTCCTCAGTGGGGGAAGTAAAACTTGTCCTTCCCTGTCAGTATTTTTTCCCGGCGCAGGGCAATTCCCTGCGCCGGCAGTTCTTGGAACATTCTTATTTCTGACCCGATGCAAGACTTACTTCTGACCCAGCGCAGCCGCTTCCTTGTTCACTGCTGCGATCAGGTCCTTACCGATGCGGTCGGCCATTTGCGCTTGCACCGGCGCCAGGGCTTTGCGCCATTCGACTTTTTCCTTGTCGTTGAGGCGATAGATGGTGGTCTTGCCGGTCTTTTGCACGGCGGCCAGCGCTGAATCGTTTTCTTGCTGCGCAATGGCATTGGCGTACTTGGTGGCGTCCTTCATCGCGCCTTCGAGCGCGGTGCGGATGTCAGGCGGCAAGCCGTCCCAGAACTTCTTGTTGACGATGACCGCATAACCCAGGTAGCCGTGGTCGGAGACGGTCACGTGCTTCTGCACCTCATGCATCTTCTGGGTGTAGAGGTTGGAGGGCGGATTCTCGGTGCCGTCGACCACGCCGGTCTGCAGCGCCTGATACACCTCCGAGAAGGCCAGCACTTGCGGATTCGCGCCCAGCGCGCGCATCTGCGCGTCGAGCACCTTGGACGACTGGATGCGCATCTTCAGGCCGCGGAAATCGGCCGGCACGTGCAGCGGCTTGTTGGCCGACATGACCTTGAAACCGTTGTCCCAGTAAGCCAGGCCGGTGATGCCCTTCGGCTCCAGCTTCTTGAACAGATCCTTGCCGATCGGACCTTCGGTCACGCGGTACAGCACTTCCTTGCTCGGGAAAATGTACGGCAGGTCGAACACTTCGAATTCCTTCACGCCCAGCGGACCGAACTTGGCCAGCGATGGCGCCAGCATCTGCACGGCGCCCAGCTGCAGCGCTTCCAGCTCTTCCTTGTCCTTGTACAGCGTGCTGTTCGGATAGACCTCGACCTTCACCCGGCCTTTGGTAACTTTCTCCGCCAGCTCCTTGAAACGCTCTGCGGCCTTGCCCTTCGGCGTATCGTTGGCCACGACGTGGCTGAATTTGATGATGATCGGCGCCTGTGCGAAGGCATTGCCGGCGATGATGGTCGCTGCGGAAAGTGCAAATACCAATGATCTGAGCTTCATTGTCGTCCCCTTTTTTGGTTATAGAAATAGGTAGTCACAATTTTGACGTGAGCGCATTTTGCCATGAAGAAATCCACCCACAAGTGTGGATAACCACAATTTTCATGACGCATCGCATCATAGGCAACGCTGACCTTCACGGGCCGTAAGCACGCTAAACTAGGCGCAATTCATCTTCCATGCCAAACAGGGCTCCATGACATCGCTGCAACTTTCTTCGCCCTCACATATGCTGTCGCCGGGACGCCGCCATCTGCTGCGCTGGGTGATGCCGATTCTGCTGGTGCTGCTGTTCCTGATGACGCTGATCTGGCTGCCGCGTCAAGCGCAGCAAATGGAGTCCAGCGAGCGGCAAGAGCAACTGATCGCCGACTCGCTATGGGTGGAACAGGCCATCCGCTTTCAACTCAGCCGCGACGACGAAAGCATGCGGCTGATCGGTCGCGAAATCGTCAACGATCGTCTGAAAAAAGAGCAGTTCCGCATCCGCCTCAACGCGCTGCTGCGCAATAACCGCGAGTTCTATCGCGTTACCTGGTTTAACGCTGACGGTCACCCCGTGGCCTCGACCGACGACTTCCCGGTCTCGCGCAGCGGCTTGTCCGAGCAATCGCAGCTGACCGAACAGAATGCCCGCGTCATTCGCCGTCCGATGTACAGCTCGCCTGCCGTACCGCCCGGCATCGCCGAGCCGGTACTGATGGATTATCACATCCCGCTGTTTCGCGACAATCACTACATCGGCAGCGTCGTCGCCAGCTATTCGGTCGCGCGCGTGCTCAATGAAATGGTGCCGTGGTGGTTTGCGCAGGACAACGAAATCGTCCTCACCGACACCGACGACAAAGTCGTGGCGCGCCGCACCGCCGGCGGTCCCGGCCTGAACGTCTACACCCATCGCCGCGAACTGGAGTTGCCGGGACTGACCCTGCGCCTGCACACCAACAGCACCAAGAGCGCGCCCAAGCTGCTGCCCAACCTGCTGGTCGGCTCGGTCATCGTGCTGTCGCTGGGCTTGCTGTGGAGCCTGTGGGCGCTGTGGCGCGACATCAACCGGCGCATGACGGCCGAAGATGCGCTGGTCAACGAAGTCTCTTTTCGCAGCGCGATGGAAAACTCGCTGGTGACCGGCATGCGCGCGCGCGACCTGGAAGGCCGCATCACCTACGTCAACCCGGCCTTCTGCAAAATGGTCGGGATTGCCGCCGACGAGCTGGTCGGCAAGATCCCGCCGATGCCCTACTGGGCGCCGGAAGCCATGGACGAATATCAGGAGCGCTTCTCCAACGTGCTGGCCGGCCGCGTCACGCCGCAATTCGAAACCATCTTCCAACGCATCGACGGCGAACGTTTTCCGGTGCTGATTTTCGAATCGCCGCTGGTGGACCAGAACGGCAGGCAGACCGGCTGGATGGGCTCCATCCTCGACATCAGCGATCGCAAGCGCGCCGAAGACCTCAACCGCATGCAAGAAGAAAAACTGCAAGCCAGCGCGCGCCTGGCCAGCATGGGCGAACTCGCCTCGACGCTGGCGCATGAACTGAACCAGCCGCTGGCCGCCATCTCCAGCTACACCACCGGCGCGCTCAACATGATGCAGAACGGCGCGCTCGACCCGGCCTCGCTGCAACCCGCATTGGAGAAAATCAACACCCAGGCGCAACGCGCCGGCAACGTCATCCGCAGCGTGCATCAATTCGTCAAGAAACGCGAACCGGAACGCCAGCCGATTTCGATCAAAAGCATCGTCGACAATGTCACGCCGCTGATCGAACTGCAGGCGCAGCAATTCCTGGTGGTGCTGCAGACCGCCATCCCGGTCAACCTGCCGAACGTGCTGGGCGACGCCGTGCTGCTCGAACAAGTGCTGCTGAACCTGACCCGCAACGCCATCCAGGCAATGGCGGCGATCGCGCCGGAACGCCGCATCCTGCGCATCTCCGCGGCGCTGGACAGCAACACCTCGTCGGCGCAATCGAGCCAGCAATCGATCATTGTCTCCGTCATCGACCAGGGACACGGGATTCCGCCCGAGGTGGCGGCCGGCCTGTTTTCACCGTTTTTCTCGACCAAGGCCGAGGGCATGGGCATGGGCCTGAACATCTGCCGCACCACCATCGAATTCCACGGTGGCACGCTGACCTATGCCAACAATCCCACAGGAGGTACAATCTTCCGGTTCTCCCTGCCTGCACAGGGTTCCGTCAATTGAATAAAAACAAAGACGCCCGCCGAGGCAGAGCGTCGCAAACTCATTCATCCGATGCTGCACATTGTTGACGACGAAGAAATCATTCGCGATTCGCTCACATGGCTGGCGCAATCGCGCGCCATCGCGGCGACCGCCTATGCCAGCGGCGCCGGGTTCCTGGCGGCGATGGAGCAGGCGCGCGAGCTCGACCCGCAAGGCGAATGCATCCTGCTGGACGTGCGCATGCCGGACCAGAGCGGCGTGGCGTTGTTCGATGCATTGAAGGACCGCGGCATCGCGCGGCGGCGACCGGTGATTTTCCTGACCGGCCACGGCGACGTGCCGATGGCGGTCGACATGCTCAAGAACGGCGCCTTCGATTTCTTCGAAAAACCCTTCAACGACAACCAGCTGATGGATCGCGTGCTGGAGGCGCTAAAGGCCTCGCTGGCAACCGGCGAACAGGACGCCGTACGCGCCCGGCTTGAAGCGCTGTCGACGCGCGAGCGCGAAGTGCTCGACCTGATCCTCGCCGGCAAGATGAACAAGATCATCGCCGACGAACTCGGCATCAGCATGCGCACGGTGGAAGTCCATCGCGCCCATATCTTCGACAAGATGAACGTCAAGACCGCGGTCGAACTGGCGCGTCTGCTCAAGTAAAAAGACACCATGCAAGTTGCTTCGCTTCTCCTCCCCGATTTTTCGCTCATCCTGATGGGCGTGGTGATTTACCGCATCACCAACTGGGGCGACGACTTCTGGACCGGCATGGAAAAACTGGTCTACTACCTGCTGTTCCCCGCACTGCTGTTTTACTCGACGGCGCGTTTGCAATTGCATCTGGAGACCACCGGCAAGTTCTTGCAGGTCGGCGTGTTGTCGCTGCTGGCGGGCATTGCGCTGACATGGATAGGCAAACCCTTCATCAAGGCCAGCCCGATGACCTACGAATCGGGCATGCAGACGGCCTTCCGCTTCAACTCCTACATCGCGCTGGCGATCGCCTCGCGCCTGGCCGGCGAAGAAGGCGTGGGCCTGATGGCCTTGCTGATCGGCTTCGGCGTGCCGCTCTGCAATATGGCGGCGGTGCATGCGCTGGCGCATCGCAACGGCAACCTGCTGAAAGAACTCGGCAAGAATCCATTGCTGATCGCCACCGGAACCGGCCTGTTGTTCAGCATCTGCGGCCTGACCTTGCCGGAAGTCGCCGGCGCCGTACTGTCGCGGCTGGGCAGCGCGTCGATTGCGCTGGGCTTGCTGATGGTCGGCGCCGGTCTGCGCTTGTCGGGCATGCGCGAAGGCAAACTGATGTCGGCGTATTTCACGGCCATCAAATTATTGGCCGTGCCGGCGGTCGCTTATTTCCTTGGACGCCGGATCGGCCTGCAGGATCTGCAATTGCAGATCGTGGTGTTGTTTTGCTCCCTGCCGACGGCGTCGAGCTGCTACATCCTCGCCGCGCGCATGGGCGGCAACGGGCCGGTGACGGCCTTCCTGATTTCGCTCGGCACGCTGGTGTCGGCGGTGACGATTCCGTTCTGGCTGACGTTGGTGCATTGATCCACTCAACATATGGCACCAGCACGCTGGACCAGAACGCTCTGAAGAACGAAAAAAACCAATGTATCAGGGTAACCCGCGCCATCCCAAATTTAGATTTCCGGACTTTCTTTTCCAAAAAATCGAACTAAAACCATACCAAAAGAAATCGCATCAGACGATACTTAATGAGGCTGTCAGAAATCACTGACGTAACTATGCGAGCCATTTTTAAACAGATTAAAAATTATCTTGGATATGAATCTTCAAATAAAAAAACTTTGCCATGCTGCTGTTCTCGCACTTTCTCCGCTACTGATCGTTGCGTGTGCCACGTCTTCTTCCAATCTTGGCGAAAAACTTACATGCGATCAACATGCCCAGGTAGCGACGATGCTCAATGAGTGGGCCGCAAGAAATTTTGATAAAACGTATGGTGGCGACAAGAATTCGGAAAACGCATCTGTACAGCTTTTCTTAATTGAAGAAAAAGCTCCATCAAATTTTGCTGCCGCGTTCAATCAATATGAGGCCAAGTCGATTGAGAATCGTAAATTTGCAACGGCCAAGAGTTGCGACACATCCGGCTATCCTGCTTCACCTATTCAGGAATTCAAAAATAAAATGAAAACACTTAATCGCTAAGTGTGATCTCAATATAAAGACTCCACATTCAGTAAAGAAAACTTATGAAATTGCCGGCAACTACATTTTTCGCGCTATCTCTAATTTCCGTAACGGCCAACGCGGCAGAGCCTGTGCAATGTCAGCAGCAACTAATAGAAACAACCATCATTGAGATGTGTATGCTTCCTGGAGCTGCTTTTAAACACGATTTGTACACCATGAAAGCCGACGGCGTGATGATCTTTGCGTTGGTCGACGATTACTCGGAGAAAGTGGAGCTGGAGCATACTATTCCGCCTGGTGAGACCTTGGAGTTCCCCTTATCGAAACAAGGAAGCAATCCAATTAAAATCACAGGTGGATGTGTCCCTGAAAGCAAAAATGGCTATGAGGTTGCGCGACTATGTAATTTTCATTGGGGAAAAGTGCACGTAGTCAAGGATGTCCGATTCACATTTCAATAGAATCAGGCTTCAATAGAATCGCAGTAAAAAAGCCCGGTGTCTCAATCAGAGACACCGGGCTTTTTCTTTGCACGATCACGGTCCGAATCCCACGATCAATAATCAGCGACTAGGCTCCAACACAATCCTCTGCGTCGTCGCCTTCTCCACCGCCTTGCGTGAATACAGCAGCGGGAAGTATTCGCCGTTGAGCCACTTGTCGGCCAGGTCGCGATAATGCGGACTGTCCGGATCGCCCGATTGGCCCGGTGAATTGACCGCCATCGAGTTGTCCCAGTTGCCGACGTCGACCACCACGCGGAACGACGGACCGTTGGTCTGGCGGAAATCGCTCGGGCGATAAGTGGATTGGTTCGGCGAATAGGCGCCGCCGTGTTTCGGCAACGGACCGACGTTGAGCTTCGCGCGCATCGCCTCGTCCACCACGCCGGCCAACGGATGCTCCATCAGGTTGTGATGCAGCTTGCCCCATTGCCATTTACCGGCGTCGTCGCCCTGGAGCTTGACCATCTCGGCATACGCACCGCCAAGACTGGTCAGCATGATGTCGTCGCGCTTCTTTGCAGCTTCGGCGGCATTGGCGCCGAGGCGCGTCTGCGGCTGCTCCAGCGTGTCGAGCATGACGGCGACATCCGGCGCGCCCATGGCGGCGGCTGCGTCCTTGCTCAGCACGACATCCTTGAAGGCCTTGCCGAGATGGCGCGTGAGCCAGACTTCATACAAGGCGGCTTGCGGCGAGTCGACGCGCTCCACATAATCCCAGCCGTTGAAGACATTCAGCGCCGCCTGTGTCTGCGCATCAGATGACGACAGCGGCTTGAGCAAGGTCACGAGGCGGCGTGCCGGGATCGACAAGTCGTCGTTTTGCAAACGCATGGAATCCTTCAGCGATACTTTTTTCAGCGATGCCAGCACTTCGCTGATGCGCGTGAAGCGCGAGTTGTTGGTCCATTCGAAACCGAGCTTGCGCTCCCGATACGGATAGTCGTCCGGCAGGTTCATCTGGTTGGCGGAGGCGAACCAGCCCTGCTTCGGATTGTAGGTCGACGGCAATTGATCGCCGCTCCAGAAACCGTTCCATTCGTAACGTCCGTCGCCCGGCACCGGCATCAGGCCGTCCCAGTTGGGACGCTTGGGCGCGAGGCCGCCAGGCACCCAGCCGATGTTGCCTTTGACGTCGGCGTAGACCTGGTTTTCCGTCGGTGCGCCCCAGTTGAGCATGGCGCGTTTGAAGGATTTGAAATTCTTGGCGCGCATGTAGTCGATGCTGCCGAAGTACGGCGACATGCCCGGCTCCAGCCAGCCCGAGCGCACGGCGAAGGCGCGGTTCTTTTCCTTCTCGACAAAGATCACCGGACCGTGGCGCGTGAAGGTCAGATCGGCAGTGACCGGCGCGCCGCCCTTGACCTCGATCTGCTCATGCAGCACGGTGAAGGGCTCCCACTTTCCCTGGTATTTGTATTCGTTCGGGTTGTCGGGATTGAGCTCGTAGACATAAAGATCTTCCTGATCAATGTTGAAAATCGTGAGACCGAAAGCGATGGTGCCGTTGTGGCCGATGGAGATGCCCGGCAAGGCCGGTTCGCCCGCACCGATCACATTCATTCCCGGCGCGCTCAGGTGCGTGATGTAGCGCAGCGACGGCGCCGAATAGGCGCGATGCGGATCGTTGGCCATGATCGCGCGGCCGGTCGCGGATTTCGACGGCGCGACCACCCAGTTGTTGCTGCCTTCCATGGTTTCTTCGAGGTTTTCGGCGGCGGCGATCCGGATGCGGTCGCCATGATCATCCGCGCGGGCATTCAGACTGTCCTTGGTGATCTTGACGTTTTGCGTGGCCAGCTGGAATACCTTGAGCAAGTCTTTCGGCAGGCAAGGATCGAGCCCCTCCGGCATCGTCGCTTCCCATTTCGGCGTCAGGCCGAAGCGGATTTCATCGGACTTGAGATCAGCCTTGCAGGCGACGTTGGCGCGCGCCACTTCGCTGGTCAGATTGCGCGTCAATCCATGGCTGCGGATTCGCACCACGTCTTCCGGCTGCCATCTGGCGGGCAGATAGGCGAGTTGTTTGAATTCATAGGGCAGGCGCTCCGCATGGGCGGTCACGAAGTCGACATAGGCGTTGATACCGGCGACGAAGGCGGTCGCCACGCGCTGCGACTGCTTGCCGTAGGAATCCCATTCGCGCTGCATGTCGCCGCGATACAGGAACAAGCGCGTGGCCTGGTCTTGCGCCACATAAGCGGGACCGAACACTTCGGACAATTGACCGAGGCCGCGGCGGCGCCACAGGTCGATCTGGAACAGGCGATCGCGCGCGGCGTTGAAGCCCTGCACGAAGAAGGCGTCGGTCTGGCTGGCGGCGTAGATGTGCGGCACGCCCCATTTGTCGATGAGGATTTCGGCCTTCTTGTACAGGCCGGGAATGTGCAGGGTTTCCGTCGCAGCATCGCTGGCCGCGGCGTGCGCCAGCGACATGGCGGCGCAACCGGTCAGCAGCAAGGCCAGCGAGCGTGGTTTCAGTTTTGACATCTCTTGTCTCCATCTTTGTTTTTTGTGGAGACATCACTTTACTCGCACTCGGCGGGTTGGTGAAATTGGCTGATGAAGTCGACCGAAAAAACCGGTGTTACGTGTGCTGCTCCAACGCCCATTCGACATGCTCGCGCACCAGTTCGGAGGGATGCGTGAGGCGCGCTTGCAAAGCTGCGACGATGGCCGGATCGCCTTTGTGCGTAGCGGCGGCATTGCCAAGTCCGACCGCCATGTTGCGCAGCCAGCGCTCGTGCCCGATGCGGCGGATCGCACTGCCTTCGGTGTTGCGGTTGAACTCGTCTTCGCTCCAGTTCAGCAGCTCCACCAACGAGGCGCTGCCGAGGCCGTGGCGTGCGTCAAAGTCGGGCAAGGTCGAGGTTTGCGCGAACTTGTTCCACGGGCAATACAGCTGGCAGTCGTCGCAGCCGTAGACGCGGTTGCCGATCAGGCTGCGCAGTTCGACCGGGATGCTGCCCTTGAGCTCGATGGTGAGGTAAGAGATGCAGCGGCGCGCGTCGAGTTCGTATGGCGCGACGATGGCCTGGGTCGGACAAACGTCGATGCAGGCGCTGCATTGGCCGCAATGCGGCGTCACCGGATCATCGACCGGCAATGCCAGGTCGGTGAACAGTTCGCCGAGGAAGAACATGGAGCCGGCTTCGCGGTTGAGCAGCAATGTATGCTTGCCGCGCCAGCCGAGGCCGGATTTTTCCGCCAGCGCGACTTCCATCACGGGCGCCGAGTCGGTGAAAACGCGATAGCCGAAGCTGCCGATTTCGTTTTCGATGCGGCCGGCGAGTTGCTGCAATCGCGCGCGCAGCACCTTGTGATAGTCGCGGCCGCGGGCGTACAGCGAGACTACGGCGGCGCTGCCGTCGGCGCCGCGCGCTTCCTCGCGCTCACGCCAGTCCGGGGAAGTCGCCCGCGGCAGGTAAGGCATGCGCGCGGTGATCACGCGCACCGTGCCCGGCACCAATTCCGCAGGTCGGGCGCGCTTCATGCCGTGGCTTGCCATATAATCCATCTCGCCGTGGTAGCCCTTGTCGAGCCAGGCCTGAAAACCGGCCTCCCGATGCGACAGGTCGACGTCGGCAATGCGCAGGTCGGCGAACCCGAGTTCGCGCCCCCAGGCTTTGATGGCGTCGGCAAGTGCTGCAAGGTCGGTCATGGGTTCATTTCAAACAAAATTTTTACAGCCCTCTTCTATGTCGCCCGATCACATCCACCACACCCACTTGCAGGACGAAGCCGGCACCGCCGCGCTGGGCGCCGCGCTGGCGCACGTGCTGGAACCGGGCATGGCGATCTACCTGCATGGCGACCTCGGTGCCGGCAAGACCGCCCTGACGCGCGCGCTGCTGCACGCCGCCGGCTATGAAGGCCGGGTCAAAAGTCCCACATACACGCTGGCCGAGCCTTATGCGGTCCAGCTCGCAGACCGCATGGTAACCGTTATCCACTTCGACCTCTACCGCATGGCCAGTCCGGAAGAGTTCCTGGAAGCGGGTTTCCGCGAACATTTCAACGAAAACAGCGTCTGCATCATCGAATGGCCGGAAAAAGGCGAACCAGTGTTGCCCGCCCCCGACATCCATATCTCGCTAACGGTTGCAGGACACGGACGTGATGTAGAATTACGGGCGTTGTCTGACAAGGGTCATCAATGCCTCGCTCGACTGAAATTCGCACCAAATCTCTGAAGTCCAAGACTCGCCGCACCATCCTGAAGGCAGGCGGCACGCTCCTCGTCTCCGTATTGACTCCCATGCCGGCGCTGGCATCGCAAATTCTGGCGGTGCGCGTATGGCCGTCCGACGACTATACCCGCGTCACGCTGGAGAACGACAGCAACCTCAAGGTCACCCATTTCATCGTCAAGAATCCGGAACGCCTGGTGGTCGATATCGAGGGCATCGACCTGAATTCGACGCTCAAGGACCTGGTCGCCAAGATCCAGCCCAACGACCCCTACATCAAGCAGGTCCGCGTCGGCCAGAACCGCCCCAGCGTGGTGCGCCTGGTGTTCGACCTCAAGGATGAAATCAAGCCGCAGGTGTTTACGCTGGAACCGGTCGGCGAATACAAATACCGCTTCGTCATCGACCTCTATCCGGCCAACCCGCCCGATCCGATCGCCGCGCTGATCCAAAAGGGCAACTGGCCCAAGGATCAGCAGACCGAGATCAAACCGCCGCTGGCCGATGCCAAACCCGATACGAAGTCTGCGGCGCCGGCGCAGGACGACGACCCGCAGGTCGCCAAGGCAAGGCCGCAGGACGACACCAAGCTGCAACTGACGCGCATGATCACCATCGCGCTGGACCCCGGCCACGGCGGCGAGGACCCCGGCGCCATCGGCAGCCGCGGCAACCGCGAAAAAGACGTGGTGCTGTCGATCGCCAAGCGCCTCAAGAAAAAAATCGAAGAACAGCCGAACATGCGCGTCATGCTCACCCGCGACGCCGACTTCTTCGTGCCGCTGGGCATGCGCGTGCAAAAGGCGCGCAAGGTGCAGGCCGACCTGTTCATCTCGATCCACGCCGACGCCTTCGTGCAACCGACCGCGCGCGGCTCGTCGGTGTTCGCCCTGTCCGAAAAAGGCGCCAGCTCGACCGCTGCGCGCTGGCTCGCCAACAAGGAAAACGCCGCGGACATGATCGGCGGCGTCAACATCAAGACCCACGACAAGCAATTGGCGAGCGTCTTGCTGGACTTGTCGACCACCGCCCAGATCAACGACAGCCTGCGCATCGGCAACGCCGTGCTCAGGGAAATCGGCGGCATCAACAAGCTGCACAAGGGCGCGGTGGAACAAGCCGGCTTCGCCGTGCTGAAGGCGCCGGACATCCCGAGCATCCTGATCGAGACCGCCTTCATCTCCAATCCGGAAGAAGAAGCCAAGCTTACCGACAACAGTTATCAGGATGACATGGCCGACGCCATCATGACCGGCATCAAGAAGTATTTCTCCAAGAATCCGCCGCTGGCCAAGAACAAACTGACCTGATTTCCAGAGCGTTGCCGGTCCTGCCGTTGATTCCGGCACGCTCCCGATATCCTCGCATCGGGAGTTTTTCTCCCCCTCCCCCGGTCTTGCATATTTCTCCCACGTAACCGATTTGAAACGGTTGAGCGTACTTATTGCAAACAGATCGGCATAAGCACGTCATTTCCCCGCATGGCGAACCCGGCCGGTGATCGTATGATAATCCCGAGGCCTCACTGGCGTCGCGTTCAAGCCGCGCGCGCTATTTAATTTGCTTCTTGCTCATCCATGAACAATGATGGAAGAGCAGCCCGGCGCTCGCAGCGGTAGTCTTTGCTCAAATTCTTTGCTCAAATTTTTCATCACGTCGCAGGTCGCACTACCCGATTCTTTTCAAACAGCAACATTGTCATTGCATGTTTTACAGAGGGGAGAAACACGTGAAGATTGCCAACATTACGATCAGCAGCCGCCTCTGGCTCGGATTCGGTCTGCTCACGCTGCTGATGGTCGCCATGGCCGTCGTCGGGATCAACCGGCTCTCGCAGCTCAACCGCCAGATGGACGACGTCATCCATGACAAATATCCCAAGACGGTCATCGCCGGCGACATCATCGACCAGCTCAATCTGGTCGCGCGTTCGGTGCGCAACATCCTGCTGCTGAAAGATGCCCAGCAGATCAAAAGCGAAAGCGACCGCATCGTCGGCGCCGAGAAAGCCATCCAGGCTCAGTTGGCCGAACTCGACAAACGCCTGACCGATGACCAGAGCCGCAGGTTGCTGGCCAATCTGCTGGTGGCGCAAAAGAACTATCTGGAAAAACGCGATCGGGTGCTCAAGCTGGTCGCCGAAGGCACCAAGGAAGGGGCGATCGATCTGCTCATCACCGATGTGCGCCCGGTGCAGAGCGCCTACATGGGCGCCGTCGAACAATTGATCAAACAGCAACATGAAATGATGCAGGCCTCAGGCGAAGAGGTTGATCGCAATTACCAGCACGCCAGCAACATGCTGATTGCACTGGCCGCGATCGGCCTGGCGATGTCCGGCTGCATCGCCTTTTCCATTACGCGCAGCATCACCAGGCCGCTCAACCGCGCCGTGGCGGTCGCCAAAACCGTCGCCGCCGGCGACCTTACATCGGACATCGACACCAGCGGCAAGGACGAGACGGCGCAATTGCTGGGCGCGCTCAAGACCATGAACGACAACCTGCAAGGCATCGTGCGCCAGGTACGGCGCGGCACCGACACCATCGCCACGGCGACGACCGAAATCGCCAGCGGAAACCTCGACTTGTCTTCGCGCACCGAGCAACAAGCCGGTTCACTGGAAGAAACCGCTTCCGCCATGGAACAACTCACCTCGACCGTGAAGCAGAACGCCGACAACGCGCGCCAGGCCAACCAGTTGGCGGTGTCCGCCTCGGAAGTGGCGATGCAGGGCGGCAGCGTGGTCGGCAAGGTCGTCCACACGATGGAATCGATCAATGAATCGTCGAAGAAGATCGTCGACATCATCAGCGTGATCGACGGCATCGCCTTCCAGACCAATATCCTCGCGCTGAACGCGGCGGTGGAAGCCGCCCGCGCCGGCGAACAGGGCCGCGGCTTTGCCGTGGTGGCATCGGAAGTGCGCAACCTGGCGCAGCGCAGCGCTTCGGCCGCCAAGGAAATCAAAGCCCTGATCAACGACTCCGTGGAAAAAGTCGGCAACGGCAGCAAGCTAGTCGAGCAAGCCGGCAATACGATGGAAGAAGTCGTCTCCAGCGTGCGCCGCGTCACCGATATCGTCGGCGAGATCACCTCGGCCGGGCAGGAACAAAGCGATGGCATCGAACAGATCAACCTCGCCATCACCCAGATGGACGAGACCACGCAGCAGAACGCCGCGCTGGTCGAACAGGCAGCCGCAGCGGCGCAGTCATTGCAGGATCAGGCCAGCCATCTGGCGCAGGTGGTCGGCGTCTTCAAGCTGGACGAACGCCAGCTGATCGGCGAGCCCCCGGCCATGACGACATCGGTGCGTCCGACACGCGACATCACGCCGCGGCCGTCGACGGTCGGCATGACGCCGGCCAGAAAACTGGAGGGAAACAAGACGAATACCCCCGGCGGCGGCGACGCACACTGGCAGGAGTTCTAAGCGACCGGGATGACGCCCCGCAGCAGCAGGCTTATTTGCGTCTGCCGAATTTGCGATAAAACTGCCACAAGCCGCCCAGCACGATAGGCAGGATGGCGGCGGCGATGCCGATCAGCACCAGTGTGTTGAGATTCTGGCGCACCCACGGCAAATTGCCGAACAGGTAGCCGAACGCAACCAACCCGACTACCCAGAACAAGGCGCCGACGATGTTGAAGAACTGGAATTTGATGAAGGTCATTTCCGACACGCCGGCGATGAACGGTGCGAAGGTGCGGACGATGGGCGTGAAGCGCGCCAGGATGATGGTTTTGCCGCCGTGCTTTTCGTAGAAGGAATGGGTTTTGGCCAGCGCTTCCGGATTGAGCCAGCGATAATTGTGCGTGAAGACGCGGTGCCCGATCGCGCTGCCGATCCAATAATTAAGCGTGTTGCCGGTGACGGCCGCGACCACCAGCAGGAACATCAGCAGCCAGATGTTCATCGCGCCGGTGGCGCAAAAGGTGCCGGCAATGAACAGCAAGGAGTCGCCAGGCAGAAACGGCAGAACCACCAGGCCGGTTTCGCAAAAGATAATCAGGAACAGCACCACATAAATCATCGTGCCGTATTGCTCTATCAGGATGCCGAGGGACTTGTCGACGTGCAACAGCACATCCAGTAACTGCAAGTAATCCATACACTCATTTCATTGATCGCGGCCGACGCGGGAAAGCCCTTATCACCGACCATTGCCGCTTATTCATTGCGCTTCTTCACGCTTCCATGCTGCGCGGGAATCATACACTACTCGTCCTTTCGCCTTGCCTTCAGTATAAAAGCAGGCGCCGGTGGGACAGAATGACGGGAAAAGCGCGGGGTTTCAAGTGAAAAAAAATGCGATAAAACTTATTTTTCTCCAGTGCTCAAGAACAAGAATGTTCTTTCCGATAACGTCTGATATGTCCACTATTCACACTCCGTAAAAACGACAAGCGCACATACATAAAAAAGGGGGGTTCAAATGCGCATCACAAATCTGAAAATTGGCGTCCGCCTGGGCGCCGGCTTTGCCATTCTTGTGGCACTGCTCATCATCACCGGTTTTGTCGGCGGCAACCGCTTGTCTGTCCTGAACCAGCAGATGTCCACGGTGGTCAATCAGACTTATCCGAAAACCGTTTACGCCAGCGACATCATCAATCAGGAAAACCTGATCATCCGCGCCACGCGCAATCTCCTGCTGATGACGGATCCCGCACAGCTCAAACTGCAGAACGATCTCATTCCCGTGGCGATCAAGGCAGTCGCCGCCGACATGGACAAGCTGGACAAAAGCATCAAATCGGAGACCGGCCGCGCGCTCTTTACTGAAATTCAACGCGCTCGCGCCGACTATGCCGCCGCCAGCGACCAGGTGCTCAACAGCGTGGCTGCCGGCGACAAGGAAAAAGCACTCTCGCAACTTTTCAACGGCGGTACGTTTGACCTCCAGCAAAAATACCTGAAGTCGCTCAACGAGCTGAACAAATACCAGAACAAGCTGATGCAGGACGCCGCTGCCAATGTTGAACAGGAATACACCAGCGCCCGCAACCTGATTATCGTGCTGACCGCCGTCGCCATCATCCTGGCCTGCGCGATTGCTTACGTCACCACGCTCAGCATCACGCAACCGCTCAACCGCGCCGTCGACCTGGCGGAGACGGTGGCAGCAGGCGACCTGACCTCGCACATCGACAGCAGCAGCAAGGACGAAACCGGCAAGCTGCTGACGGCACTCAAGACCATGAATGGCCGCCTCCAGGAAATTGTCGGCGAAGTGCGCATGAGCACCGATACCATCGCCACTGCTTCCGGCGAAATCGCCACCGGCAACCTCGACCTGTCTTCGCGCACCGAGCAGCAAGCCGGCTCGCTGGAAGAAACCGCCTCCGCCATGGAACAGCTCACCTCCACCGTGCGCCAGAATGCCGACAACGCGCGCCAGGCCAACCAGTTGGCGGCATCTGCCTCGACGGTCGCGGTCGAAGGCGGCAGCGTGGTCGGTCAGGTCGTCAACACCATGGAATCGATCAATGAATCGTCCAGAAAGATCGTCGACATCATCAGCGTGATCGACGGCATCGCCTTCCAGACCAACATCCTGGCCTTGAACGCGGCGGTGGAAGCCGCCCGCGCCGGCGAACAGGGCCGCGGCTTTGCGGTCGTCGCCTCGGAAGTGCGCAGCCTGGCGCAACGTTCGGCCGCTGCGGCCAAAGAAATCAAGACGCTCATCGATGACTCCGTGCAAAAAGTCGGGCAAGGCAGCAAACTTGTCGCGCAAGCCGGCGTCACCATGGACGAAGTGGTCGCCAGCGTCAAACGCGTGACCGACGTCATGGGCGAAATCACCGCCGCCAGCCAGGAACAAAGCGACGGCATCGAACAAGTGAATCAGGCCATCACTCAGATGGATCAGACCACGCAGCAAAACGCCGCACTGGTGGAACAGGCCGCCGCTGCCGCACAGTCTCTGCAGGACCAGGCCGGCCGCCTTACCCAGGCCGTGAGCGTGTTCAAGATTTCCGGCGCCGACATGGGAAGCGCGCCGGTGCGCAAGCCGATGGCACCGAAACCATCTGCCGTTGCCGCCAGGAAAGCGGCGCCGCCTGCGGCCTCCCCAAAAATCGCCGTCAAGGCCATCGCCGCTCCGAAGGCCGACGGCGACGATCAGTGGGAGCAGTTCTGATGCAAATAAAAAAATGCCGTTAATTGTCGTAACGTAGTCGCACCGGGCAGCCACAAGAATTAAAAGCGGCATATGATCGTTATCGAGCAGGGAAATTACGCGTACCGATGCAGTCACGCGACGAAGAGAACAGGCAAGGAAACAATCCATGATGATGGATGGCGAGCACATCAGCCAGGAACTCCAACGATGCCGCGCCTCCCTGGAGGAGAAGGAAGCGCTGCTGGCGGCATTTTCCCGTTCCATGGCGATTCTGGAACTGGCACCCGACGGCACCATCCTGAGCGCCAACGACAACTTCCTGACGCTGATGGCATATCGCAAGAGCGACATCGTCGGCCGCCATCACCGCATGCTGTGCAATCCCGAGTATGCGAAATCCCCCGAATATGCCGAATTCTGGCGCCGCCTGCATGCCGGCGAAGTGGTGTCGGGCACCCTGCAACGCATGCGCAGCGACGGTTCCCGCCTGTGGCTGGAGGCCACCTGCAACCCCGTCTTCGACGCCCAGGGGCAATTGCAGCACGTCGTCTCCATCGCCGCCGACATCACCGCGCATGTCGACGACTCGCAGGAAAAACACAGCGTCCTGCGCGCACTCAACCGCTCGCTCGGCGTGATCGAGTTTTCCGCCGACGGCATCATCGTGGGCGCCAACAGCAACTATCTCAAGACCATGGGCTACCTGCCCGAAGAGATTGTCGGCAAGCACCATGGCTTCCTGTGCGAACCGGAGTATGTCGCCAGCCAGGAATACGAGAACTTCTGGCGCGACGTCAATCAGGGGCGCTTTTTCTCCGGCCGCTTCAAACGGATTGCCCGCGACGGCCGTCCGATCTGGTGGGAAGCGACCTACACGCCGGTGCTGGACGTCGACGGCCAACCGATCAAGATCATCAGCATCGGCTCCGACGTGTCTTACCGCATGGTGCGCGAACAACGCGACCGCGAATACCAGCACCTGCTGTCGCTGGGCATCAATGAAACCGACAACGCCGTTTTCATCACCAACGATGCCAACCACATCGTCTTTCACAATACCGGCTTCAGCCGCATGCTCGGCTTTGCCGCCGACGAAGTCATCGGCAAACGACCGCGCGAATTGTTCGAAGGACAGACCGCGATCCTCAAGCTGATCGACGACTGCTACGACGTCATTGCGCAAGGCAACAGCTTTCACGGCGAAGAAATGATGGTCGACAAGCAAGGGCACCCTTTGTGGGTATCGACCGTGGTCAATCCGATTCTCGACGGCGACGGCAAGCTGATCAATGCCGTCTGCATCCTGACCGACATCACCAACACCAAGATGCACGAGGTGCTGCAATACAAGGCGCTCAACGCCATGGTGCGCGAAGCCAGCCTGCAGGAAGTATTGACCATGGTGTGCCTGGAACTGGAACATATCTCGCCCGACGTCGTCGCTTCGGTGCTGCGCGTGGACGACCAGGGCCTGCTGCATCCGGTCGCCGGCCCGCGATTGCCCGAAGCCTACAACCAGGCCATCGAAGGCGTCCCGATCGGCCCCAAGGTCGGTTCTTGCGGCACCGCGGCGTTTCGCGCCGAACCGGTGGAAGTCGTCGACATCGCCAACGACCCGCTGTGGGAAGACTACAGACATCTGGTGCTGCCGATGGGACTGGAGTCGTGCTGGTCGACGCCGATCAAATCAGCCGACGGCCGCGTCATCGGCACGCTGGCCTTCTATTATCACGGCAAGCGCCACGCCGACGCCTTCCATCACCGTCTGGTCGACGTCAGCCTGCACCTGTGCGCGCTGGCGCTGGAGCGCGAAGAAACGCGATCGCGCATCCATCAACTGGCGTTCTACGATTCGCTGACCGGCCTGCCCAATCGCAGCCTGCTCATGGTCAAGGCCAACCAGGCCATCGCCAACGCCGCACGCACGCGGGTGCCACTGGCAGTGCTGTTCATCGACCTGGACCGCTTCAAGCAGATCAACGATTCGCTCGGTCACCAGGCCGGCGATGAATTGCTGCGCACGGTGGCGGCGCGCCTGCAGATCGAGGCGCGCAAATCGGATATCGTCGGCCGCCTGTCGGGCGACGAGTTCGTCATCGTACTGTCGCAATGCGACTTGCATCGGGTCACCGACGTCGTCAAACGCATCCAGGCCAACCTGTCGCAACCCTGCCATATCGCCGGCGTGGCGCTGACGCCGCTGGCCAGCATCGGCATCGCCCTGTTCCCCGACAACGGCGACACCATCGAGATCCTGCTGCACCGCGCCGACATGGCGATGTATCAGACCAAGGAAAAGAATCGCGGCCGTTTCAGCTTCTTCAGCGACGACATGAACACCCAGGCGCAGGAGCGACTGGCGCTGGAAGGCGCGTTGCGCGATGCCTTGCGCGGCGGCGATTTCGAGCTGCACTACCAGCCGCAGATCGACGTCTGCACCGGCCTGCTGCATGGCGTGGAGGCGCTGGCGCGCTGGCATCACGACCAGCTAGGCCAGGTATCGCCGGCGCGTTTCATTCCGATTGCGGAAGAATGCGGCCTCATCGGCGAACTCGGCAAATGGGCGCTGGAAGAAGCCTGCTTCCAGCTGAGCGACTGGCGCAAGCGCGACATCAAGGTACCGTCGGTGTCGGTCAACTTGTCGTCGACCAACTTCCACGATCTCGACCTGCCGCAATTCATCTCCAGCCTGCTGCAACGCTACGAGCTGGCGCCCGGCGACCTGACGCTGGAAATCACCGAGACGGTGATGATGGACACCAACCCCAGCACCACGCGCACCATCCACGAAATCCACGCCCAGGGCGTCAAGCTGGCGATGGACGATTTCGGCACCGGCTACTCCAGTCTCGGCTACCTGCGCAACCTTCCGGTCTCGGAACTGAAACTCGATCAGAGCTTCGTGCGCGACATGAACCGCGACGAGACCGTGCTGGCGCTCACCAACGCCGTCATCCGCATCGGCGAAAGCCTCAACCTGACTGTCGTTGCCGAGGGCGTGGAAGACAAGCGGCAATACGACCTGCTCAAACAACAAGGCTGCGACGTCGCTCAGGGTTATCTGTTTTCACGTCCGATGCTGGCCGAAATTTTTGAGCATTGGTTGAAAAATTTCAAAATCGATAACTTTCTCTAGACAATTTCCTACAGAAAACAATTTTTCGTAGCATTGTTACATCGCCTTTAACAACTTCATTGCAAAAAGTAGTTAATAAACAACTGGTTACGGCAAATATTCCGTTCCACAAAACCAGTTTAAGGGAGATTTTCGCTATACTTGCTTCCTTCAAAAATCGAAGCTTCACTACACTGCCGCATGCGCGCAAACGTTTGCTCTGACGTTGCGACCACGTCATGAAATATGTTTGCCCGCGGCATCCGGCGCCTTCGCGCCCAACAAAAAGAACACCACACACTATGCAAACTTCTGCCTTCCATTACCGGAGCTGGGCCGTCGGCACCAAGCTCACTTCCCTCACCCTCGCACTGGTGGGAACACTGTTCATCGCGGCCATGCTGTTGATCAGCTACGCCACCTCGACGATGCTGGAACATCGATCGATGAACCAGATCAGCGGCGAGACGCGCGGCGTGGTCAACATGGTCGAGATGTTCGACCGTTCGGTGAACAGCCAGGTGGAACGCTTCTCCAACATGTTCGCCAACTCCTTCCCTGAAAAATTTTCGCTCGATGGCAGCCGCACCGTCCAGATCGGCGACAAGGCGACGCCGGTGCTGCGCAATGGCAATACCGACCTCAACCTCGACTTTTCCATCCCTGACCGCTTCACGGCGCAGACCGGCGTGACCGCGACCATTTTTGCCAAGACCGGCGACGATTTCGTGCGCGTCTCGACGTCGGTGAAAAAGGAGAACGGCGAGCGCGCGGTCGGCACGCTGCTCGACAGAACGCATCCCGGCTACGCCGCCTTGCTCGCCGACAAATCCTATAGCGGCATCGCCACGCTGTTCGGCAAGCAATACATCACCAAGTACACCCCGATCAAGGATGCTTCCGGCCAGTTGATCGGCGTGCTGTACGTCGGCGTCGACATTTCCGGCGACATCGCTGCGCTGACCAACAAGATCAAGGCGCTCAAGGTCGGCGCAACCGGCTATTTCTATGTGATCAACGCCAAGCAAGGCAAGGACTACGGCACGCTGATCGCCGGTCCGAAAGACGAAGGCAAAAACCTGCTGGGACTGAAAGACGTCAACGGCAAGGAGTTCATCAAGGACATGCTGGCGCAGAAGGAAGGCGTCATGCGCTACACGTGGGACAACCCCGATACCGCCGGCCATGCGGGCGAAGACAAGATCGTCGCGTTCAGCCAGTTCCCGAGCTGGAACTGGGTCATCGCCGGTGAAACCTACACCGCCGAGGTGACCAGCGAAATCGCCGCCATGCGCGACCGCTTCATGTTGTTCGGCGCGATCTTCCTGTTGCTGGTCGGCGCCGTGCTGGTGATCGTCATCAAGCAAGTCGTGACGCGTCCGCTGGCCCGCGCCCGCGAAGCGGCCGACAAGCTGGCCGGCGGCGACCTCACCGCGCGCCTCGTGGTCAACCAGCAAGATGAAATCGGCCAGCTCATGCTTGCCGTCAACGGCATCAGCGACGGCCTGGCGCACGTGGTTGCCGATGTCCGCCAGGGCACCGAGCAAATCACCACCGCCTCGACCGAAATCGCCAGCGGCAACCTCGACCTGTCGTCGCGCACCGAACAGCAAGCCGGTTCGCTGGAGGAAACCGCCTCCGCGATGGAAGAACTGACTTCCACCGTCAAGCAAAACGCCGACAACGCGCAGCAGGCCAACCAACTGGCGCAGTCCGCCTCCGAAGTCGCCGTTCAGGGCGGCGCCGTGGTCGGCCAGGTCATCGACACCATGGGTTCGATCAACGAGTCCTCGAAGAAGATCGTCGACATCATCAGCGTCATCGACGGTATCGCCTTCCAGACCAATATCCTGGCGTTGAACGCGGCAGTGGAAGCCGCCCGCGCCGGCGAACAGGGACGCGGATTCGCCGTGGTGGCCAGCGAAGTGCGCAGCCTGGCGCAACGCAGCGCTTCGGCCGCCAAGGAAATCAAGGTCCTCATCGACGACTCCGTCGACAAGGTCGAAGCCGGCAGCAAGCTGGTCGAACAAGCCGGTGCCACCATGACCGAAGTCGTCGCCAGCGTGCGCCGCGTGACCGACATCGTCGGCGAGATCAGTTCGGCCAGCCAGGAACAGCGCGACGGCATCGAACAGGTCAACCATGCCATCAACCAAATGGAACAGACCACGCAGCAAAACGCCGCGCTGGTGGAACAAGCCGCCGCCGCCGCGCAATCGCTGCAAGACCAGGCGCACAAACTGACGGCGTCGGTCAGCACCTTCAAGCTGGATGAAACGCATGCCATCTCGTTCACCGCAGCACCTACGCCACTGCGCACGGCGACAGTCAAGCCTGCCGCCGCCGTCAAACGGGCGGCGCCGGCAACGGCAGCAACAACGGCCACCAGGCCGCCAGTAGCCAAGAAGGCTTTGCCATCGCCTGACCAGGACAGCGACTGGGAACAGTTCTGATTCAAAACACGATCTGACTGCGCATTGAAAATGCCCTCCGGCCGGGCAGGCAATCCCCGCCTCGGCTGGCGGTATAATCGCAAGATGAACGCACCAGATCGCCCGACCCGTCCCATTCGCCCCATCCAGGCCCTGCCCGACCAGCTGATCTCGCAGATCGCCGCGGGCGAGGTTATCGAGCGCCCTTCCGCCGTCGTCAAGGAGTTGCTCGAAAACGCCCTCGATGCCGGCGCGACGCAAATCACCGTGCGCCTGGAGCAAGGCGGCGTCAAGCGCATCGCCATCACCGACAACGGTCGCGGCATTCCGCCTGACCAGATGCCGCTGGCGCTGGCGCGCCACGCCACCTCCAAAATCGCTTCCCTGACCGACCTGGAAAACGTCGGCACGCTCGGTTTCCGCGGCGAAGCCCTGGCTTCGATCGCATCTGTCGCGCAACTGACGCTGACCACGCGCACCGCCGACGCGGCGCATGCGTGGGAAATCACCGGCTCGCAGGAAGGCAACGTCGTCCCCGCTTCCGGCGCACCCGGCACCACCATCGACGTGCAGGATTTGTATTTCAACACGCCTGCGCGCCGCAAATTTCTGAAGTCGGAACAAACCGAATACGGCCACTGCGCCGAAGTCGTGCGCCGCATTGCGCTGGCGCGTCCCGACGTCACCTTCTCGCTGACGCACAACGGCAAGACCGTCGATCACTGGAACGTCGGCGAGTTCGCCAAACGCAGCGCGCACATCCTCGGCGACGAATTCGCCAATGCGCGCCTGGCGGTCGACGAAAGCGCCGGCCCTTTGCGCATCCATGGCTTCATCGGTTTGCCGACCGCCTCCAAGGCGCGTGCCGACGGCCAGTACTTTTACGTCAACGGCCGCTTCGTGCGCGACAAGCTGCTGGTGCATGCCGTGCGCGCCGCCTATCAGGACGTGCTGCACGGCGACCGCTATCCGTCCTATGCGCTGGCGCTGGATCTGGACCCCGCGCTGGTCGACGTCAACGTCCATCCGTCCAAGATCGAAGTGCGCTTCCGCGACAGCCGCAGCGTGCATCAATTCGTCTTCCACGCCGTCAGCCGCGCGCTGGCCGCGACCTCCGCGACTTCCTTCGGCAATGCGCCGGCGCCGCAAGCGGCCGGCAACGGTCCGCTGCCGTGGATGCGCGATCAGGTTCAACAACCGCAGCATCAGGCGGAGTTCGGCGCCCAGCTGCGTCCGAATTTCTCGGGCAACGGCTTCGGCGTCGCACAGAACACGGCCGACTACGGTGCGATGTTCCGACCCGGCACGCAAACCAATCTGGACATGGCGTCCACGTCAGGCAGCGAAACAACGGCCGGCGCCTTCACCATGCCCGTCGCCGCCAATACGCAAAGCCTGCCTGCCGACGATTTTCCGCTCGGCTTCGCACTGGCGCAGTTGCATGGCATCTACGTGCTGGCGCAGAACAGCAAGGGCCTGGTCGTGGTCGACATGCACGCCGCCCATGAACGCATCCTCTACGAGCAGTTGAAAAACGCGCTCGACGACAACAGCATGTTCGTGCAGCCGCTGCTGATCCCGGTGACCTTCTACGCCGATGCCGTCGAAGTCGGCACGGCGGAGGAACATCAGGACACCCTCAGCGCGCTCGGCTTCGACATCGCCGCGATGTCGCCGACCACGCTGGCGGTGCGCGCCGTGCCTGCGCTGCTGAAGAATGCCGACGCCCAGACGCTGGCGCGCGACGTGCTGCGCGACGTGCGCGAATTCGGCGGCTCGCGCGTGCTGCTCGAACGCCGCAACGAGTTGCTCGGCACCCTGGCCTGCCACACCGCCGTGCGCGCCAACCGCAGCCTGACCGTGCCGGAAATGAATGCGCTGCTGCGCCAGATGGAAGCCACCGAACGCGCCGACCAGTGCAATCACGGCCGCCCGACCTGGAGCCAGCTCGCCTTGTCCGACCTGGACAAGCTCTTCCTGCGCGGTCAATAAGATGACTGCAGCATCGGCAACACCCGCGGCACCACTGTCGGTCGCCATCATGGGACCGACCGCCTCCGGCAAGACCGCGGCGGCGCTGGAAATCGCCCGGCACATCCCCTGCGAAATCATCTCGGTCGACTCCGCGCTGGTCTATCGCGAGATGGATATCGGCACGGCCAAGCCGAACGCCGAAGAACTCGCCGGCGTGCCGCATCACCTGATCGACATCCTCGATCCGACGGAATCCTATTCGGCGATGCAATTCCGCAATGACGCCTTGCGCCTGACGCAAGACATCCGCGCACGCGGCAAGCTGCCGCTGCTGGTAGGCGGCACCATGCTGTATTTCAAGGCCTTGCGCGACGGACTCGACGATTTGCCGGAAGCCGATCCCGCCGTGCGCGAACGCCTCGACCAGGAAGCCGCGCGCGACGGCGTACCCGCGCAACATGCGCGCCTGGCCACGCTCGACCCGGAAACTGCCGCCCGTCTCAAACCCAACGACAGCCAGCGCATCCAGCGCGCGCTGGAAATCATCGAACTGACCGGCAAACCGATGTCGGCGCTGCTGGCGCAAAAAGAAACCGAACCCCTGCCCTTCACGCTGCTGCCGCTGGCGCTCGAACCGTCAGAACGCGCCGTGCTGCACGAACGCATCGCCCGTCGCTTCGATCTCATGCTGGAAAACGACGGCCTGCTCGACGAGGTGCGCCGCCTGCGCGCGCGCGGCGACCTCCATCTCGGCCTGCCCTCCATGCGCTGCGTCGGCTACCGCCAGGCCTGGGAATACCTCGACGGCCAGTACGACTACGCCGAAATGCGCGAACGCGGCATCATTGCCACGCGACAACTGGCCAAGCGCCAGATCACTTGGCTGCGGTCGACGCCGGGTCGCGTGGTGATTGATTGCAATGCCGACAATGCCAAGCAGATTGCGATGAATCACGTCCGGAAGGCGCTCGCAGCCTGAGCCCGGAGATTCGTGACTCGCCAAGTACAGAAAATTGAACCTTCAAGGTGCATTTTTCTTGACAGGCGCGAAGCCGCCTAGCATAATTGCGGGCTTGCTTTTGGTGATATAGCTCAGTTGGTTAGAGCACAGCACTCATAATGCTGGGGTCGGTGGTTCAAATCCACCTATCACCACCAAAGACACTGTAAGCCGTTGATCCGAAAGGGTCAGCGGCTTTTTTGTTGCCTGTTGTTGCCTGTTTATATTTCCGTCGAAGCACCCTGCCGATGCGACGCAACAGTCGCTTGGCCGCATCTACCGCCCTCCGTCCAAACAAATCCAGGCCTGGGCCTATCTGCCGGCGGCGCTCTCGCATTCAACAGACGAATTGCCGTCGTCGCCGGCAGCAGCACCCCCGCCGTATCTGCGGACACGCCCTGAGTGCTTATTCGCATACATTGCCTCATCAGCCTTCCAGAGCAATTCCTCGAGTGAATTCCCATCCTCGGGAAAAGCCGACTGACCGATGCTCGCAGTGACATGAATAGAATAGTCTCCGACGACAAAGGGACGGCTCATCGCTTCTTCTATTTTCCTGACGATGAAAATTCCGTCGGCAGAAGAACTCACCGCGGCAAGAATGACAAATTCGTCGCCACCTATTCTTGCCACGGTGTCTTCTTCGCGAATAACGCTTTGCAAACGTTTCCCGATATCGACCAACAGACGGTCGCCAACCTCATGCCCGTACATGTCGTTGACCGGTTTGAAACCATCCAGATCCAGAAAGAAAATGAGGAAGCTGGAGCGTTCGCGAGTTGCTTTCGCGAGCGCCTGTCGGATTCTGTCTGCGAGCAACGCGCGATTGGGTAGTCCCGTCAGATAGTCATGCAACGCTTGAGCTTGAAGCTGAGCCATTTTTTTCTGCAAAAAACCCATCTCCGCAGTTGCAGCATCTCTTTGCCTTGCGATTTTTGAAAATCGCTTCCATATCCAAAGATGAAAACCGATCAGCAACGTGCAGGCAAGGAAATAGAAAGTCAGCTTATCGTCCATCCCAAACATAAAATACCGCTTCCCCTTCTGATCCGACGCACATATATCCCTTGCCATAGACGTTACGGATCTCAAATGAGCAGTCCTGTCTGAAGCTGAGTTTTTTACGAATTCTGTAAATGATGGTATCGACGCGATGAGGATCGAATATGTCCGTCGACATGTTAAGTGAATGAAGCAAGCGCTCCGTGCTCACGGGGAAATGCGGGCTCAAGAACAGCATCGTCAATATGGCACTCTCCCGATCGCTGAATACAATTCTCACGCCTGACGGTCCGGATAAAATTTGTGACCGGCGATTGAACCTCCATACCTGAATCTTCTCTTTCAACGACTCCACATGAATATGAAGACGCCGGAACAAGGCGACAATCGTTGCAGACAAGATGGAAAGATTCACGGGCTTGTGCAGAAAATGATCTGCACCATCATGCAGAGCCTTCGCTTGGCTTTGTTCATTGCTTTTCTCCACCATCGCCACGATCCCCAGTTGTGGAAACTGCTGTCGGAGATTGGCAATACTGGATAGCCGCATGCCATTGGCAGGTTGAGCGTCCATCACGACGACTGTTGGCTTTTTTTTTGAATTTCCAAATTCATTTGCGAAATCGTGGCCGCCGAACGAACTGGAATTCCCGATGCTGCAAGGTGATTTTCCACAATCTCCCGCAAGCCCGCCTGGAGTCCGACAATTAGAATGCTCACCCGAGTGCTTTCCCCAAACCCTACCTATAAATGGCGCACCTTCTCACAAGAAAAGGACCTTATAGGTTTGTTGTAACTATCGATTACGTTATACATTTTTTCGCGTGAAAATAAATTCACAAAAAATCGCAGAAAAGTTTCCCCAACGAAATAACAGCCATCCTTGTCAAACCCAACATATTTACCTACCAAGTATATTATTGCCACCCTTGTAATCAAAGGATGTCGAAGATAGCCGCACAAGTTTTGGAATGGCCTGGTATTTGGCGTTTCCGTCCTGCCGATGGTGGAGCTGAACAGCAGGCCGGCGGGCAGCGTGAGCCGGCGCGATATCCTCAAAAAACCTGTGCATCCAGCCCACCGTCATCTCGCACTCAAGCCAAGGCAGCCGCGTTCGGCAGCACGGTAGCAAAGCGATCCGCCAGCGCCGCCAACGCCGCCCGCTGCACTTCCGTCGCCGGCACCACGCCTTTGCCCAAAGCATCCGGCAAATCGCGCGTCGCGCACGCCGCCGCCACGACCGTCGACACATAACCATGATCCAGCGCCGAGCGCGTGGTCGCGCTCACGCACATGTGGGTGGCGAAGCCGGCGATGACCAGCTCCTTCTTTCCTGTTTTCTTCAATTCGGCGTCGAGCGTCGTGTTGGCGAAGGAATTCGGCAGCGCCTTGACGACGGTCACTTCGCCGTCTTGCGGTTGCAGGCCGTCGATGATGTCGACGTATTCGCGCTGCGGATCGAACAGTGCGGCGCCGGACTTGGCGTGGTGGACCACGTGGAAGACCGGTGCGCCGGCGGCGCGCGCCTGTTTGAGCAATTGCGCGATCTCGTCGATGGCGGCGTCGACCCCGGCCAGCGGTACGCCGCCGGTGGTGTATTCGGCCTGGTGATCGATGAGGATCAGTGCCGCCTCCTTCCATTGCGGCTTGCGTGGTGCGGCGCCGGCGATCTGCAGCAGGGTTTTGGGTACGGACATGATGGACTCCTTGTGAATGTTAAGTAAGTGGAGTCATCGTAGATGGTTAAAATACGTACATCAATTCACAAAAACAGACAGTCACCCGTGAATAAATTAACAGCTCCACCAGATCCTGCCGTGCAATCCTTGCCCGTCGATTGGGAAGACTTGCGCACCTTTGCCGCCTTTGTCGAATCGGGCAGTTTCTCCGGTGCGGCCCGCATGCTCGGCGTGACGCATGCGACCGTCAGCAGGCGCCTGCAGATGCTGGAACATGCCTTGCAGGGACCGCTCTTTACGCGACGGGGCGACGATACCGTGCTGACGCGTCTGGGCGAGACGGTGCTGGGAGCCGCGCGCGAAATGCAGGCGCAAACGGCGCAACTGGCGCGACGGCTGGCCGGCGAAGACATCCGCATGGAAGGCAAGGTGCGCATCGCCAGCACCGACGCCCTCGGCACCATGTTTCTGGCGCCGCGCCTGCCGTCGCTGCTGGAGCAGTGGCCCAATCTGGATGTCGAATTCACCATGAGCCATCAGACCGTCAGCCTGGCGCGGCGCGATGCCGACCTGGCGATCCGTTTCGCCCGACCGCAGGATGGAGAACTGATCGCCAGGCGGCTGGGCAAAATCAGCTACTTCCTGTGCGGCAGCAAGGCGCGCGTGGAGGACTGGCGCAATCATCCTGCCTCGGCAGCCTTCATCGGCTATGACGACGGTGTGCCGGAGATCCCGGAAACCCTGTGGCTGGCCGATCATGCGGGCAACAACCCGGTGCGCTTTCGCAGCACCAGCCTGGTGGCGCAGTGCGTGGCGGCGCGCGCGGGCGTGGGGCTGGCCTTGTTGCCGCACTACCTGCTGGCACCAGATCTGGAACTGGCGGATGCCGCATCGCCGCTGCAGCGCGAAGTCTGGGTGGTCTATCACCGCGACCTGAAGGCCTTGCCGCGCCTGCGCGCCGTGCTGGACTGGCTGGAGGACTGCTTTTCAGCTTAGGCCTGGTTTTATTGCCCCTATGCTATTTTTGCAGAGTGTTGCAGAACCTCCCCGCGGGCTGCTCCGTGCCCGGCCCCATGGGGCATCCGGTGCTATAATCGCGAACCTTGGAAGTGCATGGGACTACGATCCGCACTCGCCTTGCCCGCGCCGCAAAACAGCCCTCTCGCTGCCTTTGCAACTGAATTTGCAACTAAATGCCATCCGCGCCGGGCGGCAACAATACGCGACTCGCCTCTGCTTCCCCCTGCCGGCACCGACTTTGATTCCCTGCCGCGCCCTCATGCCTGATTGACATTTATGCAGAAAAAAGTATTCATCAAAACCTTCGGCTGCCAGATGAACGAGTACGACTCGGACAAGATGGCCGACGTGCTCAACGCCTCCGACGGCCTGATCAAGACCGACAAGCCGGAAGACGCCGACGTCATCCTGCTTAACACCTGTTCCGTGCGCGAGAAGGCGCAGGAGAAGGTGTTCTCCGACCTCGGCCGCCTGCGCGAACTGAAGAAGAACAATCCCGACCTGCTGATCGGCGTCGGCGGTTGCGTGGCGTCGCAGGAAGGCGAAGCCATCGTCAAGCGCGCGCCTTACGTCGACATGGTGTTCGGCCCGCAAACCCTGCACCGCCTGCCGCAGATGATCAGCGAGCGCCGTTTCAGCGGCCGTCCGCAGGTCGACATCAGCTTCCCGGAAATCGAGAAGTTCGACCACATGCCGCCGGCCCGCGTCGAGGGCGCGTCCGCCTATGTGTCGATTATGGAAGGTTGCAGCAAGTATTGCAGCTACTGCGTGGTGCCCTACACCCGCGGCGAAGAAGTGTCGCGCCGCTTTGAAGACGTGCTGACCGAAGTGGCCGGACTGGCCGAGCAAGGAGTCAAGGAAATCACGCTGCTGGGCCAGAACGTCAACGCCTTCCGCGGCGCCATGGCCGATGGCGAAATCGCCGACTTTGCGCTGCTGATCGAATACATCGCCGACATTCCCGGCATCGAACGCATCCGTTTCGTCACCAGCCATCCGAAGGAATTCACGCAGCGCCTGATCGACACCTACGCCAAGGTGCCGAAGCTGGTCGATCACCTGTACCTGCCGGCGCAGCACGGTTCCGACCGCATCCTGGCGGCGATGAAGCGCGGCTACACCGCGCTGGAATACAAATCGGTGCTGCGCCGCCTGCGCGAAGTGCGTCCGAACATCGCGATCTCGAGCGACTTCATCGTCGGCTTCCCGGGCGAAACCGAAGAAGATTTCAATGCGCTGATGAAGCTGATCACCGACATCGGCTACGACACCAGCTTCAGCTTCGTGTTCAGCCCGCGCCCCGGCACGCCGGCCGCCAACCTGGCCGACGACACGCCGTACGAAGTCAAGCTCAAACGCCTGCAGCACCTGCAAGCGGTGGTGCAGGACAACGCCAACAAGATCGGCCGGAGCATGGTCGGTTCGGTGCAGCGCATCCTGGTGGAAGGTCCGTCGAAGAAAGATCCGAACGAGCTGCAAGGCCGCACCGAAAACAACCGCGTGGTCAATTTCGCCAGCGGTCCGAACGGCGCGCGGCTGATCGGCCAGATGGTCGACGTCACTATCCTGCAAGCGTTTCCGTTCTCGCTGCGCGGCGAGATCGTGGTCAAACAATAATTCAGTCCGATCAGATCTACTTACCCTTACCGATACCGAGCCAGATTGAAAAAATCACCCAGCCAGCCTCACCATTTCATCCCGCAACCGCTCGACAACAAACGTCTGGCGCATCTGTGCGGTCCCCTGGATGAAAACCTGAGGCAGATTTCGTCCGCCCTCGACGTGACGATTTTCCGTCGCGGCGAAAAATTCATCGCCAGCGGCACCAATGCCGAGCGCGCGACGGCGATCCTCGAACGCTTCTATGCGCTGGCGGACAAGCCGGTGTCGGTGGAAGACATCCAGCTGGCGCTGGTCGAACAACGCGCCACCGCCACCATCGACGCTGAACTGGACGATGCCGACCTTGCCGGCGACAAGAAGGAAAAAACCGAAATCGAAAGTCCGGTGCTGAAGACGCGCAAGCATGACTTGCGCGGCCGTACGCCGCACCAGGCCGAATACCTGCACGCCATCCTGGAACACGACATCACCTTCGGCGTCGGTCCGGCCGGCACCGGCAAGACTTATCTCGCGGTCGCCTGCGCCGTCGATGCGCTGGAACGCGACGCCGTGCAGCGCATCGTGCTGACGCGTCCGGCGGTGGAAGCCGGCGAACGTCTCGGCTTCCTGCCCGGCGACCTGGCGCAAAAGGTCGACCCGTATCTGCGCCCGTTGTATGACGCGCTGTACGACCTGCTCGGTTTCGACCGCACGCAGAAGCTGTTCGAAAAGCAGGCGATCGAAATCGCGCCGCTGGCCTATATGCGCGGCCGCACGCTCAATCACGCCTTCATCATTCTCGACGAGGCACAGAACACCACGCCGGAACAAATGAAGATGTTCCTCACGCGCATCGGCTTCGGCAGCAAGGCCGTGGTCACCGGCGACGTCACGCAGATCGATTTGCATCACGGCCAGAAGAGCGGCCTGATCGATGCGCTCAATGTGCTGCACGACGTGCGCGGCATTGCCTTCTCGCGCTTCACCAGCAGCGACGTGGTGCGTCATCCCATGGTGGCGCGCATTGTCGACGCGTATGAAGCGCACGCGGGCGTCTCCGCCAGCACCGCCCACATCACCTCCAACAACGCCGTCAAACGTCTCAGCCAGGGCCTGACCCAGTCAGCCAAGCCACGTCATGCAAAAAAATAAACTGATCTTGTCCGTCCAGTATGCCGATCCGCGCCTGAAGGAAAGCGTGCCACGGCCACAGATCCGCCGCTGGATCCAGGCGGCGCTTTTCGCGCCCGCCGAACTGACGATCCGTTTCGTCGATGCCGAAGAAGGCCGGACGCTGAACCGCGACTATCGCGGCAAGGATTACGCCACCAATGTGCTGACGTTTGCTTATACGGAAGATGAAGACAGCGAGGCGACGCAGGCCGACATCATCCTGTGCACCGACGTGCTGGAGAAGGAAGCGCAGGAACAGAAGAAGCCGCTGCCGGATCACGCCGCGCATCTGATCGTCCACGGCGTGCTGCATGCACAGGGCTACGATCATGAAAAAGAGGAAGAAGCGACCGAGATGGAAGCTTTGGAGACGGAAATCCTGGCGGGGCTGGGCTTCGGCAATCCTTATGCCGATCGCGGCTGAGCTTGAAGCCGGCGATTGAAGTCACTTCTGCACGCTGCGTGCAATTTCCATCTTGCGATGATGTTGCCGCAACGCATCGCATGTCCTTAGTGCTTACTCCCCATCGCGATAGCGCCTGACCGCCGTCCGCAAAAATCCCAACTGCCGGCCGAAGCGCGTGCAATGGTCGCAAATGGCCAGATGCCAACGCAACGCCAGCCTTCTTGCAAACGACAGTTTGTTGTCTTGCGCTTCGCACAAGACGCGGTGTGCTTCCTTGCATTTCATATGATCGCTCCTGTGACGTCATTGTAAATGACGCGCCATCCCCAATTCGCCGATGCCATATCGCTTAGTCGGCGACTGCTTCGAATTCTTACATTTTGCTGACCGCTTTCTCGCAAAATTTCCAAGCACCCGCAAAACGCCTTTTTATCTTCATTCTTTTTCTTCACATCTGTAAGAAATGCCACAGTCGCTGCGACCAAGGGGCATAGAATCGTAAAACGCCTCGCACGAATCATTGGTGACGTTTTGCATTGCACGATGTACACAGGAGACGATTGTGAAAGCTTCCCTACCGGTCTTGCCGACCACGCCAGCAGTTCCGGCCACGACGGTGCATCCGCTGTGGCTGCGCATGACGCACTGGATCAATGCCCTCTCCGTCGTCATCATGATTGCCAGCGGCTGGCGCATCTACAATGCTTCGCCGATTTTTCCTTTCGTTTTCCCGCGGGAATGGACGCTGGGCGGCTGGCTCGGCGGCGCGCTGCAGTGGCACTTCGCGGCCATGTGGCTGCTGGCGGTCAACGGCATCGTTTATCTCTTGCTGAACTTGCTGACCGGACGCGCGCGACGCAAGTTCTTTCCGCTGCGCCCGGCGGAAATTCTACGTGACTTCGTGCAGGCCCTGAAAGGCAAATTGCAGCATGCATCGCTGGACCATTACAACGCCGTGCAAAAGTTGGCCTACCTCTCCGTCATTGCAGATCTCGTGCTGATCGTGATTTCCGGCCTGGCGATATGGAAGTCGGTGCAGTTTCCCCTGCTGCGCGACTTGATGGGCGGCTTTGACAACGCGCGCATCGTACATTTCTTCGCGATGACTTTTCTGGTCTTGTTTATCGTCGTGCATATCGTGATGGTGGCGCTGGTGCCGCGCACCTTGCTCGCCATGCTGCGCGGCCGTTGAGGAAGCTGAGGACATCATGATCAACAAACCCAATCGCCTGCCGTCCGCGCTGGACGGCGAACTGATCGTCAAGGACGCGCGCCGCGAACTCGAACTGGCCATGCCCTCGCGCCGCCTGTTCGGCAAGCGCGCGCTGACGCTGGGAGGCCTGTCGCTGCTGACCGGCTGCGACATCACCGACAACGAATCGGTCAATCGCATGCTCACCAACATCTCGCGCATGAACGACGGCGTGCAGGCCTGGCTGTTCGATCCCAACAAGATGGCGCCGACGTATCCGGCGTCGATGATCACGCGGCCGTTTCCGTTCAATGCGTTTTACGGCGAAGACGAGATCACCGAAGTCGACGGCGACGACTACCGCCTGGAGATCAAGGGACTGGTCGGCAACAAAAAGTCGTGGACCTTGCCGGAGCTGCGCCGCCTGCCGCAGGTGGAACAGATCACGCGCCACATCTGCGTCGAGGGCTGGAGCGCCATCGGCCGCTGGGGCGGCGTGCCGTTTGCCGGTTTCCTGAAACACATCGGCGCCGACCTGAGCGCGAAGTACATTGCCTTCCGCTGCGCCGACGATTACTACACCAGCATCGACATGCCGACCGCGTTGCACGCGCAGACGCAGCTGACGCTGACCTACGACGGCGAGATCCTGCCGCCGAAGTACGGCTTCCCGATGAAGCTGCGCATGCCCACCAAGCTGGGCTACAAGAATCCGAAGCATATTGCTTCAATCGAAGTAACCAACACCTACCCCGGTGGTTACTGGGAAGACCAGGGGTACAACTGGTTCGGCGGTGCTTAGCAAGGTGCCAAGTATTTGCCGGGTTCATGGCGTTTTTGCCACTTGTTTATTACTTTTTATTTCCAGGAGATTCACATGAAAAAAGCACTCTCGACGCTGTTCGCCTGTCTGATGATGGCCGCCGTTTCGGGCGCCTACGCTGCCGACACCATGGCCAAGGACGATATGTCCAAGGATTCCATGTCCAAGGACGGCATGAAAAAAGACGGCATGAAGAAAGACAAGATGAAAAAGAAAGATTCCATGGCCAAAGACGGCATGGCGAAGGATGGCATGGCCAAGGATGAAATGAAGAAGTAATCCTCGTTTCTTTCGACATGTCCGCGGCATGCGCATGCTGCGGACATGTCCGTCGGGAAATTGTTGCAATTTGGGACACGTTTAAGGATCGCATTCGTTGCCGTTGCCGGGCGTGAAATGGGGTTTTAGTAGATTTGTCATATATTTGTTGTATCCTATGGCTCATCGAAACAACGTCGGACCCACGGCTCACGCCATATGCAAGATCACCCTAGTAGCGTCAAATCCATTGACGCTAAACCACACCGTTCTTTATTTGAACGTCTCACCGCTCTCATCTCCCCTGAACCTGAAAACCGAGCAGAGTTGCTCGAAGTCCTGCACGACGCCCACGAGCGCAATCTGATCGACGCCGATGCGCTGTCGATGATCGAAGGCGTGTTCCAAGTATCCGACCTGGCCGTGCGCGACATCATGGTGCCGCGTTCGCAAATGGACACCATCGACATCACCAAGCCGATCGAAACCTGGATGCCCGAAGTGCTGTCGACGTCGCACTCCCGCTTTCCTGCGGTCGAGGGAGAACGCGACAAGGTGATCGGCGTCCTGCTGGCCAAGGACCTGCTGCGTTATTACGCCGAAGAATCCTTCGACGTGCGCGACATGCTGCGCCCCGCCGTCTTCATACCGGAATCGAAACGCCTCAACGTATTGCTGCGCGACTTTCGCGCCAACCGCAACCACATGGCCATCGTCGTCGACGAATACGGCGGCGTGGCAGGATTGATCACGATTGAAGACGTGCTGGAGCAAATCGTCGGCGACATCGAAGACGAATACGATTTCGACGAGGAAGAAGACAACATCCTCGCCATCAAGGACGGCGCCCACGGCCCGCGCTGGCGCATCAAGGGACTGACCGAAATCACCCAG